>Ga0209253_10000084_pt1 | contig 62264 bp, 49 predicted proteins | sample FrelakmetBRP12BR_FD_187145 | JGI IMG/M metagenome (GOLD analysis project Ga0209253, IMG submission 187145) | Freshwater lake sediment microbial communities from the University of Notre Dame, USA, for methane emissions studies - BRP12 BR (SPAdes)... | ecosystem: Environmental > Aquatic >...
CTCGCGGGCGGTGACGCCGGCGCGGTACATGATGCGGTTGTCGACGTTCATCAGCTGCGCCGTCTTGACCGCCGAGCCCAGGGCGATGCCCAGGTCGAGATGGCGCACGGCGCAGTTGGGGCCCTTGAACTCGCCGTCGTAGGTGTTGGGCACGATGCACGACTCGGCGCCGCAAGCGCCACAGTTCAGATCGACGACGTCGGCATCCTTGATGCCGATCAGGACCACCGCTCCGGAGTCGAGCACGTTCTGCCCATCGCGGTCGAAGTTCGGCTTGCCGGCGCGCTTGCCGTAATCGATCATCCCCTGCCCCAGGCGGCGCAGCTCCTCGCCCTCGACCGTCCTGACGACGATAAAATCGCGCCCGGCGGCCTTCGGCGCCGTCACCGCGGCGACCTCCATCAGTTCAGCAACGACACGTAAGGCGGACATTCCCTGCCTCCCTTTCGACCCCGCGACGACGGGGACGAGTTCGCGTGCGACGGGCGCCCCGAACACGGCGCAAGGCGCGCCTGCGGGATCATCCGCTGGAGCGCAGGCCGAGGCAGACGCCGAGGCCTACGCTCCAGCGGCCAACGTCAGAACAAGGTCGAGGCGGATGTGAAGACGCGGATGGCCGCCTCGCCCGGCACCGGGCACTTGTACTCGCAGATCCCACAACCAATGCACCGCAGCCGGTCCACATGCGGGAGCTTGACCCCGACCTCGACGCCATCGGGTCGCGGGATGCTCACCGTCTCGAGGGTGATGGCTTTCTCGGGTACCGGGCACATTTCCTCGCACACGATGCAGTCGATGTGATCCGCCCAGGCAATGCAGCGGTCCTGATCGATATACGCCGCGCCGATGACCTGCTGGCGCTTGACCTCCAGCGACAGGGCCGGGATCGCCTGCACCGGGCAGACCTGTCCGCAGGCGTTGCAGGAGTAGTCGCAGTAACCCAGGCGCGGGATCAAGACCGGCGACCAGACGCCCTCCCAACCGGAATCGGTCAGCGCCGGGTTGAGCGCCGCCGTTGGGCAGGCGCGCACGCAGGCCGCGCAGCGAATGCAGGTTTGCAGGAAGTCCGCGTCCACAACGCCCGGGGGGCGCAGGCGGTACGGGGGCGTGTGATCGCGACGCGGGTCGCTGGACAGCAGTCCAACACCCAGGACCGCCGCGCCGATCGCCGTCAGCGCCTGCCGCCGGCTGGGATCGTAGGCCTCCCAGGCCGGTTTCGGCCGGGCGGCGTGGAATCCGTTGACGTCCATGGCGCAAACATCGACGCAATCCATGCACACGCTGCACTCGGCGGGATCACTGGCGAAGCCCCGATCGGGACGGATGGTGCCGGTAGGGCAGCGCCGGGCGCAGGCAGCACACCCGCTGCAGGCCGGGTCGACGTGGCGGCGGACGATCGCCGCCTTGCTGACCAGGCCGAGCAGTCCTCCAAGGGGACACAGCGCACGGCACCACCAGCGCGGTGCGAGCCAGTTGAGCCCGACGATCCCGGCCAGGAGAAGGAACACCGCGAAGCCGGCACTGGCGTGGACCGGGTCGATGGGAAAAATGCCGGGACGCAGTACGCCTTCCAACCAGGCCACTGGAGGGCGCAGGAACTCAACGGTGTAGGCCGCGCGCTCGAGCGCCGTAATGATCTGGTCGAGGGCCGGCCACAGGCTCGATGCAAGAGCGCGAAAAACGAGCGTCAGCGGGTCGAGGATCAGGAGCGTCAGGCTGCCGAAGGCCGCCGCGACGAGCATGGCGAGGAGCAGCAGGTACTTGGCGGCACGCCAAGGCTCGAGGCCGTCCGCCGGAGGTGAATTGCGGCGGCGCGGGGTGAAGACGTCGAGCAGCGTTCCGAGCGGACACACCCAGCCGCACCAGGCGCGGCCGAGCAGCACGCTGGCAACCAGCGTGACCAGCGCCAGGGCGGAGCTGGCCAGAAGGCGGCGGCTGGCAATTGCTTGAGCGAGCATCGCCAGAGGGTCGAGCCTGAAGGACAGGTCAAGCCATTTGGGGGCGACGGCCTGGCGCGCGGCGCCGAGGAATAGAAGGAAGAAGGCCAGCAGGCTGACTGCCTGGGTGGCCCTGCGCGCCCGCCCCCAGGTGAAGCGTCGGCGCCGCCGCCGGCCGGCTTCAGCCGCCAACCGGGATCTCCTCAATGCGCAGGGACCCGAGGTCGCTGCGGCCCAGCCCCATGGCCGCCCCGGCGACGACGTACTCCAGGTCCGACGGTTGCAGGCCGAACAACGTGGAGGCGTACGCATCGGCCGCGACAATGTCTGGGCTGGCGATGACCGTATCGAGCTTCAGGACGTCGTCGAGGTTGCCGCCAGTTGGGCCGTTGGCGGTCAGGATACGCACGGCGTCGATCACGGTCAGCGCCGGGCGGAGGCGGCTGGTGAGGTCAGCCAATCGCTGACCCATGTTGCGATGGATCGCCTGGCGGTCGAGGATCAGCCCCATGAGGTTCTTCATCCCCAGCGTCAGGCGCGCCAGCCCGTGCGTCTTGGCGATCGGCACGCTGATGATGACGTCGGACTGCAACGCCTGCTCGTGGATGTCGGCAGTGCGCAGATCCAGACCCTCCGGGATGTCGGTGGGCAGGAACTGCAGCCGGGAGAGGGAGAGCATCTCGCCGCCGGCGGCGAGCACCTGTTCCTGAATACCGCTGCGGGCGTAAGCCTCGTCCGGTGATCCGCCGAAGGGATAGTCGAGCACGCACACGCGGCGCGCGCCGGCGTCAAGGGCCAGGCGCACCAGCGCGCCCACGACCCACGGGTTGGTCGTGGCGGCGTACTCGTACGAATGGTAGGCGACGCAGATGTTGGGCTTGATGAGCACGTTGGCGCCGGCGGGCACGAAGCGCGCCATGCCGCCCAAGGCCGCCAGGGCGCGCTCGACGAGGCTCGCCGGGTCATCGCCGCCGCGCGCCACAGCAAGATCGGGAATGCCAGCCGGTGTAGGCGCAGCCTCGGATGGTGTATCGGTGGGAGGCAGCGGCATGGCCGGGGTCGGGAGGGCGATCGCCGCTGGGCCTGAGGTCGCCAGCGGCAATCCCGCCTCCGGCTGCGGCGCCAGATTGCAGGCTGCCAGCAATCGACCGGTGGCCGCGGAGCCCAAGCTAGCGACGAGCAGGCGCAGGAACGATCGTCGGGTGATGGGGCGCATGCTGTCCTCCACGCGCTCGCCGGCGCGACGGGCGCGAGCCTGGCGACGCGTCGCTCGATGAAGACCCTTCCAATTGCGTGGGCCAGGAAGCTAGGAACCTACGTTGGCCCAAATACTCCACTAGGCCGGAACCAACATGCAGTCCTCACTGGGAGCCGCGCGCGCATTGTACCTGCAAGCGGCGCAGGCGAAAGCCGAAGGGCATCCTCGATTGGGGTGACGGGCCGCGGCGCGAGGGACAGGCTAAGGCGGGGAGCGGAGAACAGCGGGGAGCGACGACGGCGCAGCCAGGGCGCGGCAACCCGTGCCCCACCAACGTTGTTCGAGACTGCCGAGTGGCGCTTGATTCGGGAGGGGGACGCAGGCTGAAGCTCGCGGCTACGTGCACCTTGCCAGCGTGCCGCAGAGCCGAGCTTCGCAGGGGCGAAGCCCCGTTCGTGCCGCGAAGGCCGGCGGCGAAGCCAGCCGTCTCGCGGCACGAACGGGGCGCGAGACGGCTGGCACCGCCCTTACTCGTAGCGCAGCGCTTCGACGGGCTCCAGATCGGCAGCGCGCTTGGCGGGGTACAGTCCGAAGAACAGCCCCACCGCCGCCGAGAACAGCGTCGCCAGCAGGATGGCGTCCAGGCTCACCGACGGATTCAGGTCGGCGTTCGACGCCCGGGCGATGACCCCAACGAGGAGCGAGAGCCCCCAACCCAGAGCGATGCCGATCAGGCCTCCCACCAGGCTGAGCAGGGCCGATTCGGTCAGGAACTGGATCAGGATGTCGCGCTTGCGAGCGCCGACGGCCTTGCGCAGGCCGATCTCGCGTGTTCGCTCGGTGACCGACACGAGCATGATGTTCATGATCCCGATTCCGCCCACCAGGAGCGAGATCCCAGCGATGCCCCCCAGGAAGATGGTGAGGACCCCGGTGATCGTCTTGGCGATGTCCAGGAAGCTCTGCTGGGTGAAGACCGTGAAGTCATCGGAGCCCACGGGCGTGCGATGACGCGAGCGCAGGATCTCGGCCACTTGCTCGTTGGCGACGGGCACATCCTCGGCGCTGGCCGCCTGCACCAGGATCATGTCCACCGCATTGCGGGTGGACTTGCGCACCAGCCGGGCCTGAGCGGTGGTCAGCGGAACGATGATCTGGTCATCCGCATTCGAGAAACCGGAACCGCCCTGGGCCTTGAGGACGCCGATCACCCGAAACGGCTGCCCGTCGATGCGGATCGTTTCGCCGGTGACACCCTCGCTCCGTCCGAACAGGTTCGTGGCGGTGTCGGGGCCGAGGACAGCCACGGCCGCCCGGCCGAGGATGTTCTCTTCGCTGATGAACTGCCCTTCCGTCACCGACAGGCTGCGCAGATTGTCGTAGCCGGCCGTCACCCCCGCCACCTGGGTGCGCGTGCTCTCGCCCCCGAAGGTGATACCGGCCATCGAGGTCAGCATGGGTGCGGCGTTGAGCACGGCGGGGGCATTCAACGGATCGTTGAGGGCGTTGGCGTCTTCCAGCGTCAGGGGCCTGGGATTGCGGATGTCCTCCCCCCCGCCAGGGATGACGAACAGCAGGTTCGTCCCGATGCTGCTGATCGAGCCGGTGATCGAGTTCTGGGCGCCGCGCCCGATGGCCAGCATGGCGATCACGGCGCCAACGCCGATGACGATGCCCAGGATGGTCAGCGCCGAGCGCAGCTTGTTACTGGTCAAGCTGTCGACCGCCTCGAAGATGCTCTGCAGAAAGTCCATGGGTCTCGCCCCTAGCCGCCGGCCGCGGCCGGCTCGGGCAAGCCGTCCTGGACGACAAGCCCGTCATGCAGGCGGATGATCCGCTGCGTGCGGCTGGCAATGGTGGGGTCGTGGGTGACGAAGACGAGAGTCGTCCCGCGCTCCCGGTTCAGGTCGAGCAGGATGCGCATGATCTCCTCGCCCGATTTCGAGTCCAGGTTGCCGGTCGGTTCATCGGCCAGGATGATGGCCGGAGTGTTGACCAGCGCGCGGGCGATCGCCACGCGCTGCTGCTGGCCTCCGGAGAGCTCCATGGGCCGGTGCGTTAGCCGGTCCCCCAGCCCGACCGATTCCAGCGCCTCGGTGGCGCGCTGTCGGCGACCGGTCTTCATCCCGGCGTAGCGCATGGGCAACTCGACGTTGGTCAGCGCCGTCTGTCGGCCGAGCAGGTTGAAGCTCTGAAAGACGAAGCCCACCTTGCGGTTTCGAATGGCAGCCAGCTGGTCGTCGCGCAGATCCGAGACCAGCTCGCCGTCCAGTCGGTAGGATCCCTCGGTGGGATGATCCAGGCAACCCAGCAGGTTCATCAGCGTGCTCTTGCCGGAGCCCGAGGGCCCCATGATGGACACCACCTCGCCGCGACGGACGCGCAGGCTGGCGCCGCGCAGCGCGTGGACCTCGATCTCCCCCATCTGGTAGACCTTCGTCAGGCCCTCGGCGTCGATGACCCACTCGTCGGCCATGCGTGCCTCTTGACGACTATCCTCCACCAAACATCCCTCCCCCTCCGCCGCCCTCGCCGAACGGGCCTCGAGCCCCACCCCCCATGAAGCTGTTGGTGGGCGGGTTGAGCAGGATCTCGTCGCCCTCCTTCAAGTCGCCGGGCAGCACCTGACTCTGGGTGTCCGACGTGGCGCCGAGCTTGACCTTCACCGGCGTCGGCGTCCCGCTGCGCATGACATAGACCACTCGCTCGCCATCTTGAGTACGCACCGATCGGTTGGGCACCACCAGCACGCCCTTGATTTCGGTCGTGAGGATATTGACCCCGGCCGTCATCCCCGGCTTCACCGACGCGTCAGCATCCAGGATCTGAACCGTCACCTCGAAGGTGACCACGCCCTGCACCACGGCGCCGGTCATCCCAATGTCGGTCACCTTGCCGGTGAAGGACCTGTCGCTGATGGCGTCGAAGGAGAGCGTCACCGGCTGTCCGACCTTCACCTTGTCGATGTCCACCTCGGAGACCTGGACATCGACGAAGTAGGTCGTCAGGTCGGCCAGGCCGGCGGCGGGCGTCCCGGGCGAGACCTGGTCGCCGGGGATCAGGTTGACCATGGTGATGGTTCCGGCGAACGGCGCGGCAATGCGGGCGATGTTCACGTTGGCCTGGGCGGAGGCCACGCGCGCTTTGGCGGCGGCGATGTCATCCGGATTTGGCCCGTCCTTGACGCGGTCCCACGCCCGCTGCGCGTCGGCCGCGGCGGCCTCGGCCTGCGCCAGCTGCGCATCGAGGATGGCCTGGTCGTTGTCCGTAGGCTTGCCCTTGTACCAGTTGAGGCTGGCCAGCGCCGAGTTGTACTGCTGGACAGCGGCGGCATAGTTCAGGTAGGCCTGCGCGCTGGCGTCGATGTCGTAGAAGTCCTTGGCGCGAGTGACAGCTTCCTCCGCCACCTCCACCTTGGCTTCAGCCGCCTTGAGGGTCGTGCTGGTGGCCCGGTTGCCGGGCTGCTGAACCCTCCACTTGATCTCCATGTCGGCGAGCGCCTTCTGGGCGTTGGCCAGCGCTAGCTGGGCCTGCGCCTTGGCGGCGCTCGACTTCAGCAGATCATCCAGCGCGCGCTGGGCGCTGACGAGGTCAGCCTGCGCCAGGATCAGTTGCGGGGAGAGGGAGGTCTGTGTCAACGACGCCAGGACATCGCCCTGGCGGACGAGATCCCCTGTCTTCACATTGACCTGGTCAACGGTGCCCGAGGTCTGGAAGCTGAGGGTCGCCGACTGGCGGGCGCGCGCCGTGCCCGTCGCGCCCACCTGCGAGGTGAGCGATCCGACAACGACCTTCGTCGTCTGCAAAGCCGCGGAACCGGCGGCCGCCGCTCGTGCGCGAACCGCGCGCACGACCAGGAAGGCTGCGATCAGAACAACAACGGCAAGGATGGCGAGAAACCACGGCTTTCGGATCAAGGTCTTCATACAGCCACGTCCTCCACGAGCGGGTCCAACGTCCAGGAGCGTCCGGTCCCGAAACGGGTTGCCACGGCGACGCCGGCCCCGGTGATCAGAGTCAAAGCCAGAATCAAGTCCCCGGCCACGGGGATGACGGCCACGGCCGATACGATCAGAGTCCCGAGTGCCAGGGCACGGACGGGGCGGTTAGAATACCACTCCGCTCGACGGAGCAACCCCCGCCCCACGGTCACCGTGATGGCGGCCGCGCCCATCAAAGCCGATGCAAAGAGCAGGCCCAGCAAGATGAAAGGCAACGGGAACATGTGCAGCGAAAGCACCGAGAGCACACTCACCGCCGCCAGACAGACCGCCAGCGCCAATCCGGTGGCCACATGGCGCAGGACCGTCAGCGGCCCGAGCGTCATCGAATGGGCCATCACCCGGACCCGATCCGGGATCAGGTAAAGCAGGATCAGTGCCACCACGAACTGGGCCAGCAAGGCTCCCAGCTGGGCCAGAATCCTGCCCGCGGGCTGCAGGACGGGCAGCATGGATTGATTCCATCCATGAATCCCGGCCCCATCCGGTCCTGCGAACGGCCGAGGGCCAGACAAGAGTGCACGCGACGGCAAGAAGCCGGATCCGAGGATCACGGCGAAAGCCAGGATGACCACCAGGACGACAGCGATCCGCCAACGGTTCACACCGTCACTCCTTCTCGGCCTGCCGGCTGCCTGAGCAGGTCGATCATCCACAGCGTGGCCGGCGCGCCGATCAGGATCAGCGCCAGCAAGACCGGCAGGCTCAACACCGCCGAGAGAGATCCACCTAGCGCGATCGCGCCAGAGGCCGCGGCGACCGCCGTGACCGAAGGCGAGGCGACCAGACCGGAGGCCCACCGCTCGAGCCCGGCCACCGTGAGATTGGGCGCCCATCCGCCCAGGTTGCCGATCAGGGGTCGGAGCAGCCAGGCGCCTTCTCCGGCGGACAGGGCAAGCAGCAGGTGCCCGCCCATCCGTTGCCACTTCTCCCGCCGGCGCTGGCCCTGCAACCGCGACTGCACGCGGGTGATCAGGTCCTCAGGCAGGACTTCGTCCGGCAGCCGATAGAGAAGCTCATCCAGTCGATCGGTCATCGCCGGCCTCCAGCCATTGGCGCAGCGCCGCTTTGGCCCGATGCAGATGGGTGCGCACGGTGTTGACCGGTATGCGCATCGCTCCGGCTACCTCTTCATACGACAGGCCTGCGTCGTAGCGCAGGGCGATAACCGCCCGCTGCTCCGGCCGCAGCTGCTGCACTGCGCCGGCCAGGCCCGCCGCCCTTTCGGCCGACACGAGCACTTGCTCCGGGCCGGCGGCATCGTCCGCCAGTTCGAGCGCCCCGTCGGCCAGGTCGGCGAAATCGACCGGCGCCTTCTTGCGCCAGGCGTCGCGCGCCAGGTTGACGGCGATGGTCGCCAGCCAGGCGATCGGTTCCCCGCCTTCACGCCAGCGGGGCAGCGCCCGCCACGCTCGCACCCAGGTTTCCTGGACCAGGTTCTCCGCCTGGGCCGCGTCGCTGGCCATGCGTCGCACGACACGGAACAACCGGGGGGTCAGGCGACGGACAAGTTCATCGAAAGCCTCGGCCTTGCCAGCCTGAGCCTGGCGCAGGAGTTCTTGGTCGACCGTGTTCGGGTGCCTCACTGGTTCTACGAGCGAGTCGCCGGGTAAGTTTCACGCGGAGGGGTCCATTCTACCGCGCCTGGGCCGACTGCCCGGATGAGCAGCTCGTGAACGACTCGGCCTCGCTCGGTCGCCAGTCCCCTGGCCCGGGCATGCCTCCGCGGATCCAAGGTCGGGACCGGATGTCCATGCGAGCCGCCGGCGGGGTTGTGTTCCACCCTGCGAGGGCGGGCGAGCTGTCGACGAGGCCGCAATGGACGGACGGCATCTACCCTCGTGGCCGCGTGGCCAGCCGGGTTCGGTGGGGTGCGGCCTGCACGGCTCGTCTGAGCCAGCGTGCGACAAGGTGACAACCTTCCAGCAGCAGCCGTGACACTTGCACCTGAAACCTACCGATTTCGTCCGGTATCATGAAGTCACGCGCCATGGGAGAGAACGTCATGCAATTCATCCCCGGGGAAGAACTCGCCATCGACCGGAAGGCCCGCGTGCGTATCCCGCTGGTTGAGCAGGGGGCGCGCTCGGCGTCAGAGAGGACGGCGGACTTCGAGGATACGTACCTGCCGCTGTCGGAGGACGAGGCGCGCAAGGCGGCCGAGCGCTGCATCCACTGCCCGGACCCGGCGCCGTGCTACACCGCCTGCCCGGTCCACAACGATATCCCCTCGGCCATGTGGTTGATCGAGCAGGGCGACTTCCTGGGCGCGGCCGCCCTGTACCGGCAGACGAGCTCGATGCCGGAGATCTGCGGGCGTGTCTGCCCGCACGAGCAGTTGTGCCAGGGTTCGTGCGTCCGCAGCAAGAGCGACGACCCGGTGCTCACCGGCGCGCTGGAAGCCTTTGTCACCGACTACGAGCGCCAGCACTTCGGGGTCGAGATCCTGCCCGGAACGCCGACCGGCAAGCGGGTGGCGGTGGTTGGTGCCGGACCCGCCGGGCTGGCATGTACCGACCTGCTGGTTCAGCAGGGCCACAGCGTGACGGTCTTCGAGGCGCTCCCCGCTGCGGGCGGGCTTCTGATCTACGGCATCCCCAACTTCAAGCTCAACAAGCACGTCGTCCACGCCCGGCTCGAGGACTTCACGCGCGCCGGCGTGACGTTGGTCACCGGCACCAAGATCGGCAAGGACAAGACGATCGATGGGCTGTTCGCCGATGGCTTCGATGCGGTCTTCGTCGGCGTGGGCTCCGAGGTCGATGCCCCGCTCGAGGCGCCGGGCGCCGACCTGCCCGGTGTGTATCAGGCGACGGACTTCCTGGTGCGCGCCAACGTCGATCTGGAGCTGCTGCCCCCCGACAAGCGCTCGCGGCCCGTGGTTGGCCGGCGGGTGGCCGTCGTCGGCGGCGGCGACACCGCCTCGGACTGCCTGCGCACGGCCCTGCGCATGGGCGCCGAGCAGGTCACCTGCCTGTACCGCCGCACCGAGGCCGAGATGCCCGGCGGCAAGAAGGATCGCGAGCTGGCCAAGGAAGAAGGCGCCAAGTACCGCTTCCTCACGCAGCCCGTGAAGTTCATCGCCGGCCCGGACGGGCGCGTCAGCGGTGTTGAGTGCCTGCAGTGCGAGCTGGGCGAACCGGACAAGAGCGGTCGTCGCCGCCCGGTCCCGATCGAGGGCTCGAACTTCATCGTCACCGCCGATACCATCATCCTGGCGCTGGGCTACTGGCCCGACCCGCTGATCGGCGAGACGACACCCGACATGCAGACGCACAAGTACGGACTGATCGTTGTCGACAAGGAGACCTGCGCCACCTCCAAGCCTGGCGTGTACGCCGGCGGCGATGATGTCACCGGCCCGGACCTCGTGGTCACGGCCGTGGCCGCCGGGCGGCGGGCCGCCCGCTCGATCGACGAGTACATCAAGTCCAAGTAGCCTGCTCCCCGATCCTGTGCGCGTGCGGCGCCTTTGAGCGCCGCACGTTGATTCCCGGGACACGCTGCCCGCCGCTATACTGGAGGCGTGGAGCACGCCGACACCTCGCCGCGATCGCTTGGCGCATGGTTGAAGGCAGAAGCCCGGGCGATCGGCTTCGACCTGGCCGGCATCACCACCCCCGATCCGCCTCCCCACCTCGACGTGTATGCCGCCTGGTTGCAGGCAGGCCGGCATGGCGAGATGCGCTACCTATCGACCGAACGTGCACGTGCGGCACGCGCCGATCCTCGGATGCTCCTGCCCGAATGCCGCAGCGTGCTCGTCCTAGCTGCCAACTACGCCCTGCCCCTGGCGGCGGAAGACCCTCCGGCTCAGATCGCGGCTTACGCCCGCGGCGACGACTACCACGCGAGTCTGGTTCCTCGCGCCGACGCCCTCGTCGACCGCCTGCAGAACAGGCTCGGCCGGGCCGTGCCCGCGCGCATCTACACCGACACCGGACCGTTGCTCGAACGCGAGTTGGCCCAGCGGGCTGGCCTCGGCTGGATCGGGCGCAACGCCTGCCTGATCCATCCCCGTCTGGGGTCGATGGTTCTGCTTGTTGACGTCCTGCTCGGCTTGGAGCTGCCCGCTGACGCACCGTTCGCCGCCGATCACTGCGGCACGTGCCGGCGCTGCGTGCGGGCCTGCCCGACAGGCTGCATCTTGCCAGACCGCACGCTCGACGCCCGGCGCTGCCTTTCGTACCTGACGATCGAGGCGCGCGGCCCCATACCCTCGGCCTTGCGCCCGGCCGTGGGTAGCTGGCTGTTTGGGTGTGACATCTGCCAGCAAGTGTGTCCGTGGAACCTGCGCTTCGCCCGCCCGACGAGCGATCGAGCCTTCGCTCCCCGTCCCGGACTGGATCCGCCGGAGCCTTCGGCCTTCCTTGCCCTCACCGCCTCCGAGTTGCCGGCGTGGCTGCGCGGCAGCCCGCTCAAGCGCGCCAAGCGCGCGGGGTTGGCGCGCAACGCGGCGGTGGTCGCCGGGAACCTGCGACGCGAAGAGCATCTCCCCATTCTGGGGCAGGCACTTCTGGCAGACGCAGAACCCATGGTGCGCGCCCACGCCGCGTGGGCACTCGGGGAATTCGGGTGCAAGGCCGCGCGCCAGTTCCTGGAGCGCGCCCGGGCGCAGGAGGCCGACGACGGTGTCCTGGCCGAAATCGACGCCGCGCTTCGGCTTCGCTAGCCTGACAACCGCCTCCACCCATCTTGTCTGAGGCGCTGCGCGAACGCAGAGCAGGGCGGCGCACGCGTGCCGCCGCCGGGAATGGAACACGGGCGGCCCGGCGGCCGCCCGTGTTGTCTGGATCGATCGGTTGAGCTACGGAACTCGCGTGGCGGTCGCCGTGCCCAACGGCGCCCTTGACGTTGGGGTCGGCGTGGCGATGTTCACCGGCACGATGAGCACCTTGCCGACAAACAGGATATCGGTCACCAGGACCTTGCTGGCCTTGGCGATGGCTTCGGCGGTGCTGTTGAATTTGGCGGCGATCTTCTGCAGTGTGTCGCCGGTGACCACGACGTACTCGATGCGAGCGCCCGGCGCCAGGTTGGTCGGCAGTGCTGTCGTCGACGGCAGCGGCGCGTCGGATGGCGGGATGATGATCTGCGAGCCGACGCCAATGTTGTTGGGGTCAGGGATAGCCGCCGCGTTGTAGGCCAGCAACAGATCGGCAGAGATGCCGAACTGCTCGGCGATGGAGGTCACCGTGTCGCCAGCCTCGACGATGTAGGTCCTGGGGCCCTCGGGCGTGGGCGTCTCCGACGGGAGCGGCGTGAGCGTGATGGTCGGGGTCTCGGTCGGTGGCCGCGGCGTGAAGGTCAGCGTCGGCGTCGGCGTGTCAGTCGAGAAGAACGGCAGGCTGATGGGCTGATCCCCGGTCAGCCAGATCACGACCAGGAACCCGCCCACGACGAGCAGGACAACGGCCAGCCCGCCCAGCAGCAGGGGGAGCATGCGGCCACGGCGCCGTCGGTAGGCGTCGATCACATCCGCCGCGCGATGTTCCGTCTCGGACATGGTGGCACCTCCGCTCACCCTGCCGGGGTAGACCCCGGCTCTCCGGCAGATTCAGTATACCCGAAACAGGAAGAGGCCCCCCGCTCAGGGGCGAGGCCAGTCCGCGACCAGGAATGCGATCAGGGCCTTGAGGTTTGGCGCCCAGCTGGCGTCGTCGTGACCGCCCGGGTAGACGACATACTCGTGCGCGATGCCGAGGCCCTTGAGCAGCAGGGCGAAATCCTGCGTGGCTTCCCGGGCCCAGTCGCCGTCGCCGGCGAGCAAGTAGATCCTCGGCGGCAGGGCTTCCCCGCGGCGCACGATGTAGATCGGATCGTACTGCTTGCGCGCCGAGTTGTACTGAAGCGCAGGGCTGATGGCCGCCACGCCGCCGAAGACGTCGGGGTTGTTCAGCCCGATCTCCAGCGACCACACGCCGCCGCGTGAGATCCCGGCGATCGCCCGCCGCTCGGGGCGCGGGTCCGTGTGGTAGGTCAGGTCGATGTAGGACACCAGGCCATCGACCAGTTCGGACTCATAGGAGTTCGGGCCACCGTCGCCGGACCGGAAGAGCGGATCCGGGACGCGGGGCATAACGACCAGGAAGGGCGGCCACTCGCCACTCAACACGGTGCTGGCCACCAAGAGATCAAGCCCCAGCGCCCCCCACTCGGTCTCGTCGAAGGGGTATCCATGCAGAAGGTAGAGCGACGGGTAGGCCTCAGACGTTGTATCGTGACAGGCAGGCACGAAGACACGCGCAGGGATCTCCCCGCCGAGCAGCAAGCTTGGGTAGTGGATCGTGTCCACGCGGCCCATCTGTGTGCGGCAGTCAGCCGGGGGTAGCGGTGGCAGGGCGTCCGTGGCAGACGCGAGGCGCGTGGCGGAGGCGGCGGGCGCCGCCGGACCCACTCCACACCCGGCCTGGGCAAGGATCATCGCCGTGAGAAGCCCGGCAAGGAGCGACCTCCCGGCCGACGTCAGGGTCACCACGCGTCTCATACGGAGAGTCTGCTCGCCGCTGCCAGAGGTGCGCCGGCAGCGTGCGCCAATCATACAACACACCCGCCGGGCGGCAGGGCGAATCCGGACCTCCTAAGGTTATAATCCGGCCGATGAAGTACCTGGTGTGGACCGCCGGCTGCCAGATGAACGTCGCCGATTCGCAGCGTGTCGCCTCGACGCTCGAGCAGCTCGGCTACAGCCCAGCGACGACCCCGGAACAAGCCGACGTGATCGTTCTCAACACGTGCGTCGTCCGGCAGAGCGCCGAGGATAAGGCCTACGGCTGGCTGACATCGCTTCGCCCGCTCAAGGACCGCCGCCCCGAGATGGTGGTCAACCTGATGGGCTGCCTGGTCGGTGTCCGAGGCGACCCTGCGCTGCAACGCCGTTTTCCGCACGTGGACGTGTTCTCGCCGCCGTCCGACGTCCGCCCGCTGGTGGAACATCTGCGGCGCGCCGACGGGCGCGCGGCGCTCGACCAGGAAACCGAGCGGCGCAACGCGCTGCTCGACGGCGAGTGGTCGCTGCCGGAGGCCGAGCGGGGTCGGCAGATCGCCGCGCACGTGCCGATCGTCCTGGGGTGCTCGCACGCCTGCACGTTCTGCGTCATCCCCTATCGCCGGGGCGTCGAGCGCAGCCGTCCGGAGGGAGCCATCGAAACTGACGTGCGGGGGCTGGCAGCGCAGGGCGTGCGCGAGGTCACCCTGCTCGGCCAGATCGTCGACCGCTACGGGAAGGACCTGCAGGGTGCCCCAACGCTCGCCGGCCTGCTGCGCCGGGTGCACGCCATTGAGGGCATTGAGCGCATCCGGTTCCTGACGTCGCACCCCAACTGGATGACGGACGAGCTGCTCGAGGCGGTGGCAGGACTTCCCAAGGCGTGCGAGCACTTCGAGGTTCCGGTCCAGGCCGGCGACGACGACGTGCTGCAGCGCATGAAACGCGGCTACACGGCCGAGGACTACCGCCGTCTGGTCGAGCGGATTCGGACGCGCTTCCCGAAGGCTTCCATCGCTACCGACATCATCGTCGGCTTCCCGGGCGAGACCGAGGCGCAGTTCCAGCGCACCGTCGATCTGCTCGCCGACCTGCGTCTGGATGTCGCTCACCTGGCGCGCTTCTCGCCCCGCCCTGGAACGGTGGCCGCGCGAAACATGGACGACGACGTCCCGGAGGCCGAGAAGCTGCGCCGCTTCCGGGTCCTGGAGGACCTGCAGGCCGGGATCGCGGCGGAGATCAACCACGGACTGCTGGGGCAGACGGTCGAGGTGCTGGTCGAAGAGCGGCGCCGCGGCCGGTGGAAGGGGCGCACGCGCACCAACAAGCTGGTGTTCTTCGAGGCCCCTGGCGATTTGCGCGGCCAGTGCCTCCCGGTGCGCATCGAGTGGACCGGCCCGTGGAGCTTGATCGGGACCCAGGCCGATGTGCGTGAGCCGGCCTAGACCATGCCTCCTGCGCCAACCTAGGCTCCGGCAGGGGGAACTTCCCTCTCGTCCTCGGCGTCTGGACACCATCGCACGCGGGGCGGTCCGCAGAGCGGCTTGACGCTTTGCGCGCCTCGCTGTAGCATGCCGATTGCCGGAAGCGGAGGGGCGGACCCCTGCCCGCCGGCGGAGAAGGAGAGAAACGATGCGAAGCCCGACACCCAGCCCAAATCGCGGGCCTGTGATCTTCCTGGCCATTGTCGGGGGCGGTGCAGTCCTGCTGCTGCTCGTGGTCGGCGCGTTCCTGCTTCTGCGGACGCCGCCCGGCCCAAGCGCGGAGGACCTGCAGGCCACCGGCGCGGCGCAGACCGTCGCCGCTCAGCTGACGCAGGTCGCCATCCAGCAGACGATCGCCCCCCCGCCGCCGACCAACACGTCGGGGCCGCCGACCGATACGCCACTGCCTCCGGCGACCGCCACACCCGCGCCGCCGACGATCACCGCGACGCCCGCCTGCACGGATCTGGTGGCGTTCGTGTCCGACGTGACCATCCCGGACAATACCTACATGTCGCCCAGCCAGGCGTACACGAAGACCTGGCGGCTGAAGAATGCCGGGACGTGCACCTGGACGACCGGCTACGCGCTGGTGTTCGACTCGGGCAACATCATGGGCGGCCCGGCGTCGCAGAACCTGGCCGGCTCCGTCGCGCCGGGGGCGAACGTTGACGTATCGGTCAACCTGATCGCCCCGGGAAGCAATGGCACGCACCGGGGCAATTGGAAGCTGCGCAACGACAAGGGCACCATCTTCGCCTTGGGCGGCGGCGGGCCGTTCTACGTCCAGATCGTCGTCGGCCCGACGCCCACCACCAGCCCGACGTACTACAAGCTGGGCAAGTTCTATGTCCGGCAGACCTTCTTCGCCGATCTCGACAGTGGCGCCGAGACCTCGACGGGCGCGGACTTCTGGTTCGAGGCCATCACGATGGCAGAGCGCTATGTCTCGCCCCAGAACGGCGCCCTGTTCCTCAAGATGGGCGGCGTGCCGGGCTACAACGACTGCAAGAACGCCGCGCTCACCAGCAGCAAGATCAACCTGAATACCATCCCGCCCGTCAGCTATGTGTGCTACAAGACCAGTGAAGGACGCTATGGGAGCTTCGAGCTCGAGAGCATTGGCGATGTTGGCGGATTCCCGACGCTGAACCTCGACATAGGGACTTGGAACAACCCGTAGTCGGGCGAGGAACGCGCCCGGTCGATTGACACATCCCCGGCCCGCCGCCGTACCGGCGGCGGGCCGGGGAGATTTCATCCGGAGACCATCCTGGTCGCCTCGCGCAGCCTACGTTTCCGACTGCAGTCACTCCACCCCTCCCTGCTCGCCCTACTGCTCCTTGGGATGGGTGTTGCCCTGTCGTCCTGCAACTACCCGGGCTGGCGTGGCAACCTGCGATCCACACCGAGCGAGAGGTCAACCTCAACCCCCGTCGGTACGCTCCCGAACCCGGCCACCTTGGACTGCATCGAGGGCCTGACGGTGCTGGGCGAGTCGGGATACCTGGACGCGACGCCGGCCGGTCCAGGGCAGACGGTGGAGCGGGTGTGGCATGTGCGCAACACGGGGACGTGCGCGTGGACGCCTGACTACGCGCTTGTCCCGGTCGAAGGCGTCTCGTTCCGCCTGTCGCCCTTGCCGCTGGGAGAGACCGTCGCGCCGAATGAGGAGACCGACATACGCCTGGCGGTCATGGCGCCGCCGAGCCCCGGCCTCTACTCCGGCGGCTGGGCGCTGCGCAGCCCCACCGGCGCGCTGCTCGGTATGGGAAGCCGCCCGCTGCGCCTGCGCCTGAACGTCGGCCCGCCTGTCGCCGAACCGACGCGCCTGGTGTACGGCTTCGTCGATCATGTGTGCGAGGCCCGCTGGGCGGCCGCCTCACCGACCCGGGCAGGACGCCTGCTGCCCTGCCCTGGATACGACCGTGACCCCGGCGGCTTCATTGCCTGGGTCGACATGCCCCGCTTCTCGAACGGTACGACGGAGGACGAGCCGGGGCTTGTCCTTCATCCGCCGGACGAGGCCGGTGGCCTGATCAGCGGCACCTTCCCCGCCTACACGGTGGATCCCGGCGACCAATTCCGGCTGTTGCTGGGTTGCAGCGCGGGGCCATCCGGCTGCCGGGCACGCTGTCAGCTCAACTTCCGTGAGGGCAGTTCGATCTCGCCGATTGCCGAGTGGGTCATTGGCGAAGCTGACGGCGTGCGCAACATCGCGGTCGACCTGTCGTTCCTGGCCGGACGCAGCGTGGCCTTCGTCCTGGCCGTCGATGCCGACGGGCCAGGAGCCTCCGATGCCACCCTGTGGATCACGCCCTCGATCATGCGCTGACCGCACCAGGAATCATCCATCCGTCCCGGGAGGTCCAATGATGGTCACCCACCCCTCGACGAGCACAGCCCGGTGTCGGGCGTAGTCGCCTCCTTCCTGGAAGGCCTGGCCGCCGGATACGGCATCGCCATCCCCGTCGGCGCCGTGGCGATCCTGATCGTCAACACCGCGCTGGGTTGCGGCTTCCGCATCGGGTTCATGGCCGGCGCCGGTGCGGCGACGGCGGATGTGCTCTACGCGCTGCTTGCCGCGCTGGCCGGCGCCAGCCTCTCGCGGCTGCTCGCCCCGCTGGCGCTCCCGATGCGGCTCGTCGGGGGCGCGGCGCTGATGGTGCTGGCCGTATGGGGTATGTGGAAGGGCAACCGTCCGGTGGCCGGCGGACAACCGTCGGTGGAAGTCAGCCGGGCATTCCCCACCTACGTGCAGTTCGTCGGCATCACGCTGGTCAATCCGCTTACGATCGTCTACTTCACCGCCTACATCCTCGGACGGCAGACCCCGGCAGGCGGCGCATCCCTGGCCGAAAGCGCGCTGTTCGTTTGCGGCGCCGGGCTTGCGTCTCTTTCCTGGCAGACCCTCCTTGCAGGGATGGGCGGTTACGCCCGCCGGAAGCTCACGCCGCGTATGCGGGTGGCGGCCGTCGTGATGGGCGGCCTGCTCGTCCTGGGGCTGGGCCTGCGCATCATCGTGCAGGCGCTGATGCAGGCTGGCGCCTGACGCCGCAAGGCGCGGGCAACACCGGAGGACAACCCAAGGGAGGTGCAGGTGCCGCGTGATCTTTCTGCGAAGGCCTTTGCCGACATCGTTCGGCAGGCGCCTCTGGTATCGATTGATCTGATCCTGCGCGATACGCAGGACCGCGTGCTTCTGGGGCGGCGCGTGAATCCCCCGGCGCAGGGCTGGTGGTTTGTTCCCGGCGGGCGAATCCGGAAGGATGAGAGGCTCGCCGAGGCGATCGCGCGCCTGCTCAAGGACGAGGTCGGGTGGACGGCGCCGGCGACGGCAAGGTTCATGGGCGTGTACGAGCATCTGTACGCCGATAACTTCATGGGAACGCGCGCCTTCTCGACCCACATCGTCGTCCTGGCCTACAGCATGAACCTCGGCGCGCCGTTGCCTGAACCCCCGCGCCACCAGCATTCCGAGTATCGCTGGTCATTGATCCCCGAGCTGCTCGCCGCGCCCGACGTGCACAGCTACACTCAAGCCTACTTCCTGCCCTAGCGCCCGTCGGGACCGCGCGTCTGCCCGGCGCGTTGGGTGCCGCGGTGTCGCGCCGCCCCCGGATCCCGGATGGACCACACCCGCGGCCCGCCCGGTCGCCCGGCTGGGCTCGGTCGACAGCGTTGGCCTCCGCGCCCATCGCCTCGAAGTGTGCTAGAGTTGGCGCCGTGCCCATCCCCGTTCTGGTCGTCGACGAGGATCCCGAGCTGGCATTGCTTATCCAGCGGACGCTGGAGAAGGACCACGCCTGCCACGTCGCGGTGGCGGCCACCTCGAGCGAGGCGCTGGCCGCGGCACGGGCGGCGGAATATCGCCTGGCGATCATCGACCTCGATTTGCCTGACCTGCGTGAGGCCGACCTCATCCGCCGGCTGCGCAGCCTGCAGCCCGGTGTGCTCCTGCTGGCGCTGGCCAGCGACCCGGCGGGAACCGCCGTCGATCCGCTGGGCGTGCACGCCACCGTCCCCAAGCCCTTCTACCTGCCGGACCTCATGGCGCAGGTTCAGCGATTGCTGAGCACGATTCAGCTTTCCCCGGCCGAGGCCGCCGCGGCCCACGCCGACGCCATTCCCCACCGACTGGGTGACGCCGCCGAGGCGGCGCGCCTGGTGGCGCGCGGAGCGCGCGATTCGGGTGCCTACCTGGTGCTGCTGACGCGCGACAGCCGCCGATGGGTTCACGCCGGCCCGATGCCCCAGGCGCACGTCGAGCAGGTGGTTGCCAAGATCCAGCACTATGGCATTCGAACCGAGGCCCCCGGAGCGGTGGCGCGCTACCTGCGCCTCCCCGGCACCAGCGACGCATTCCTGCTCTACTGCCTGCCGCTTGCGGACGCGTATCTGCTGGCGATCCTGTATCCGTCCCGGGTTCCATTCAGTTCGGTCCGGCGGCAGGCCGAGCGTCTGGCCGAGCTTCTGTCGCAGGCCCCGGCGGCCGCTGCTCCGGCACGGCCGGGCACCCGGACCATGGCGCAGGCCACTGCGGTCGACGAGATCGTCCGGCTCCCGCGCGATTGGATGCCGCAGGCGCCTGCCCGGCGCAGACTTCCGTTCTTCGAGGCGCGGCCAGAGGCATCCGAGGCCAAGGTCGGCGAAGCCGAGCCCGATCCGGCGCCGCCGGCCTCGCCCGCGTCCGATTCGACTGCACTACCGGGCGATTGGCTGCCGAAGGGCGGGCGGTCGCCGGTTGTGCCGCCGGTCCTCGAGGTTGCCATCGCCCAACCTCCGCTTCCCCCCGGTCCTCGCCCGGCCGCATCGCTCACGACCAAGCAGCCGCGCATTTCATTGGTGTATGTCCCTCGGGATCCTGCGCTGGCCCTGCAGGGTGCACTGGCCGCCACGCTGGTCAGTTGGACGAAGGAGATCTGCCGGACGCTTGATTTCCACCCGGTCGATATCCACGTCCGCCCGGACGCGCTGTGTCTCACGGCTGAGCTCCCGGCGACGACCTCGCCCCCCACCGCCGCCCATCGTGTGCGCCAGGAGCTCAGTCGGCGCATTTCCGAAACGTACCCGAGCCAGGCGGCGGCTGCCGCCTCCGGCCGGTTCTGGACCTCACGCTACTTGCTGATGTCCGGCGAGTCGCCCTCCTCCCAGCGCATTACCGAGTTCGTCCATGAGACGCGCGGCACCAGCCCCCTCCGGAGCCCCGGCTAGCGCGGATCCGGCTTGTGCTCGATCCGGGGTGCTAGAATCTCGCCCCCTGACCCCGCCTGGCGGGAGGAGAGCCCGATGACGGACGCCCCGCGCCTGTTCCTGATCGATGGCCACGCCCTGGCCTACCGGGCCTACTTTGCCCTGACGCGCGCCGGCGACGGGAGCCGCTGGATCACCAAGGCGGGCGAGCCGACCGCCGGGACGTACGGCTTCGTCTCCGTTCTGCTGCGGCTGCTCGAGCAGCAAACCCCGGAGTACCTGGCCGTCTCGTTCGATACCGGGCGCACGTTCCGCGACGACCTGTACTCCGAGTACAAGGCCACGCGCGACAAGATGCCCGACGACCTGCGCCTGCAGCTCGACCGAATCCGCCAGGTGGTGCTGGCCTTCGGCATCCCCATTCTGGAGGCCGAAGGGTTCGAGGCCGATGACGTCCTGGGAACCGTTGCGCGGCGGGCGGCCGAGCAGGGCGTGCGCGTCGTCATCCTGAGCGGCGATCGCGACCTGCTGCAGCTGGTCGACGATTCGATCCACGTCGAACTGGCCGGCCAGAAGCTGTCCGAGGCGATCGATTACGGGCCGCAGGCCGTGCAGGACAAATTCGGCGTCTCTCCGGCTCAGCTCGTCGACTACAAGGCGCTCGTCGGCGACACCAGTGACAACATCCCTGGCGTCAAAGGTATCGGCGAGAAGACCGCCGTCAGCCTGATCCAGCAGTACGGGTCGCTGGAGGCGATCTACCAGCACCTGGAAGAGATCCCCGAACGCTTTCGGGCGAAGCTGGAACTCGGGCGCGACAACGCTTACCTCAGTCGCAAGCTGGGCACGATCGAACTCGAGGTGCCGATCGACTTCGAGCTCGAGGCCTGCCGGGCACGCGACTACGACCGCGCTCGCGTCCTCGAACTGTTCCGCGAGCTCGAGTTCCGCTCCCTGCTGACCCGCATGGCGCCGGAGGCCGAGGGGCCGACGCGCCAGATGACGCTCTTTGCCGCCTCGGCCGCCGCGCCGCAGCCGACCGGCGCGTTCCACATCGTGGCCGACGCGGGGGCGCTTGAGGCGCTCGCCGCGCGCCTGCGCCAGGCCGGCGAGATCGCCGTCGACGTTGAGACCACCGGCACCGACGCCACGCGCGCTGAGCTGGTCGGCATCTCACTCGCTGTCCAACCGGGCGAGGGGTACTACCTGCCGGTCGGCCACCTTCCGCACCTGGCCGGCGGGCCTCAGCTTCCGCTGGAGACCGTCCTGCAGGCGCTGCGCCGCCCGCTCACCGACGCGTCCAAGCCGAAGGTGGGCCACAACCTGAAGTACGACCTGATGGTGCTTGCGCGCTACGGACTCCCCTTCAGGCCTCTCGGCTTCGACACGCTGTTGGCCGAGTGGTTGTGCGATGCCTCCTCCCACAACCTGGGGCTGAAGGACCTGGCCTTTGTGCGCCTCGGCCTGGAGATGACCCACATCACGCAGCTGATCGGCAGCGGCCGAGGGCAGCGTTCGATGGCCGAGGTGCCGATCGCCGATGTGGCGCCCTACGCCTCGGCCGATGCGGAGGTGTGCCTGCGGCTCAAACCGCTGCTCGAGTCCGAACTCGAGCACAAGCAGCACGGCTCGTTGTTCCGGGATCTCGAGATGCCGCTCGTGTCGGTCCTGGCGGACATGGAAGCCGCGGGCGTGGCGCTCGACCTGCCCTTCCTGGCCGAGCTCTCGCTCAGCCTCGGCGGCCGCGTGCAGGAGCTGGAGGAGGAGATCACCCGCCAGGTGGGCCACCCGTTCAATCTGAACTCGACGCAGCAGCTGGCGGCGGTGCTCTTCCAGGAGCTTGGCTTGGCGCCGCCCGACCGGACGCGCAAGACGAGCAGTGGTCACTTTTCCACGGCGGCGGGAGTCCTCGAGGAGCTCCGGCACGTCCACCCGGTCGTTGACCTGATCCTCGAGCACCGCGAGCTGTCAAAGCTGCGCTCGACGTACACCGACGCCCTGCCGGCACAGGTCAACCCACACACCGGGCGCGTGCACACGTCGTTTTCTCAGACCGGCGCGGTCACCGGGCGGCTGGCGTCGTCGAACCCCAACCTGCAGAACATCCCCATCCGCACGGAGCTCGGACGGCAGATCCGGCGCGCCTTCATCGCCGCGCCGGGCCACCGCCTGTTGAGCGTCGACTACTCGCAGATCGAGCTGCGCATCGTTGCCCATGTTTCGGAAGACCAGGCGATGATGCGGGCCTTCCACGAGGATCAGGACATCCACGCCGCCACGGCCGCGGCCGTGTTTGGCGTGGCCCAGTCCGCCGTGACGCCCGAGATGCGACGGCACGCCAAGGCGGTCAACTTCGGCCTGATCTACGGGATGAGCGCATTCGGACTCTCGCGCTCTACCGATCTGACGCTGGCCGAGGCGGAGAACTTCGTGCGGGTGTACTTCGAGCGCTTCCCGGCTGTGCGCCGCTACCTGGACGAGACGCGCCGCCTGGCCGCGGAACGGGGGTACGTCGAGACACTGCTCGGCCGTCGGCGCTACTTCCCGCAATTGATGCAGGGCGCCCGGGCGGTCCCGGATGCCGCCCGCAACCGCGCCGAGCGTGAGGCGATCAACGCCCCGATCCAGGGTACGGCGGCCGACATCATCAAGCTGGCCATGATCCGGCTGCCCCAGGCGCTGTCGGACGCCGGGCTGGGTGCCCGGATGCTGCTCCAGGTGCACGACGAGCTGGTGTTCGATGTCCCGGAGGCGCAGGTCGGCCCGACGGTGGCGCTGGTGCAGCACGTGATGCAGTCGCCCATGACGCTGCGCGTGCCACTCAAGACCGATGCCAAAGTCGGAGTCAACTGGGCGGAGATGCAGACCGTCGGCAGCTGACCTCCGCCCCGGGGGGCCGGCCGTCGAATCATGCTATACTCGCCTCACCCTCCCGCGGTGAGCCGCGAGTCATGACCGGACGCCAGGACCTGTTTGATGAATCGATGCGCCTCGGCCATTCTGCGGCCTGGGATTTGCAGTGGGCGCGGGCCATCGAGTTCTATCGCAAGGCCCTGGCCGAGTTCCCCGACCATCCCACCGCTCTGACCAGCCTGGCCCTGGCGCTGCTCGAAACCGGTGAGCTGAAGGAGTCGCTCGCCACCTACCGCCGCGCCTCCCAGACGTCACCCGGGGACCCGATCCCGATCGAGAAGATGGCCGACCTGCACGAGCGGTTCGGCCAATTGAAGGAAGCCATCGAGCTGCGCGACAAGGCTTCCGACCTGTACATCCGACAGCGCGACGTCGAGAAAGCCCTCGACAACTGGAACCACATCGCCCGCATCCAGCCCGAGAACCTGGCCACCCGCTCCCGCCTGGCGCTGACCTATGAGCGGCTGGGCCGCCCCAAGGAGGCCGTGGCGGAGTACCTCGCCGTCGCCTCGGTGCTGCAGAAGCTCGGGCGGACGGAGCGCGCCATTGAGTCGGCCCAGCGCGCGCTGACGCTGATCCCCGGCGAACCCGACGCTGCCAGTGCCCTGCGCGTCCTGCGAGAGGGCAAGCCGCTGCCACGGCCGGTCCAGCCTCGCGGGGCTACCGCCCCGCTGCGCATGGCGCAGGTCAAGGAGTTCATCAAGGCCGAGGCGACTGCCCCCAGTGACGAGGCCGGCGAATCGCCGTCCGAGGCCGCTGACCCCGAGGTGTCCGCCCAGCGGCAGGCACTGACTATCCTGGCCGGCATGTTGTTCGATGAGCCCGGCGAATCCACCGGCCCACTGAGCACACCGGGTATGAGCGTGCTGACCAAGGGCGAGAAGGGACCGGACGGCAAGCCCACCGGCCGCCCCCAGGCCTACCGCCACCTCGGCCAGGCGATCGATCAGCAAACCCACGGGCATACCATGCAGGCAGCCAAGGACCTCGCCCGGGCGATCGACTCCGGCTTGGACCATCCGGCGGCGCACTACAACCTCGGCCTGCTCTACCGCGAACTGGGCGATGAGGAGGGAGCGCGCAAGCATCTGATGGCCGCCCTGGGCCATCCGGAGTTGGCGCTGGGAGCCAACCTGGCGTTGGGACGCATGGCTCGCAAGAAGGGCGACCTGCCGGAGGCGTCGCGCTTCCTGCTTCAAGCCCTGCGCAAGGCCGACAGCCTGTCGGTCGACGAAAGCCAATCGTCGCAGCTCAACCAGCTGTACGACACCATCCAGGCTTCGCAGAACGTCGGCGACACCGCCGCCCTGTCGCAGATTGTAGAGAACACACTGACCTTCCTCAGCGGGCCGGAGTGGCTGAAACGTCTGCGCCAGGCGCGCCAGCAGCTCACCGGCCAGCGGCACGGCACGGCGGTCGTGCCCATCGCCGAGATGCTGGCCGTCGGCGGGACCGACCGCGTGATCCAGGCAATGACACGCGTTGACGAGCTCGCGGCGCGGGGCTTCCTCGCCTCCGCCATGGAAGAGGCGATGCTTGCCCTGCAGTCGGCTCCAACCTACCTGGCGCTTCATCAGCGCATGGCCGAGATCATGCTCAAGGGCGGCAAGGTAGAGGCGGCGATCGAAAAGCTGCGCGTTATCGCCGAGACCTACATCATTCGCGGCGATGGCGCCCAGGCGGTCGAGATCTACTCCACCATCCTGACCCAATCGCCGGTCGACATTCCCACCCGCCTGCGCCTCATCGACCTGCTCAGCCAGCAGGATCGCCTCGACCAGGCCGTACACGAGTACGTGGAGCTGAGTGAGCTCTACAAGCAGATGGCTGAGATCGACGAGGCGCGCAAGACGCTGGCCGAGGCGCTGCGCCTGGCGCAGCGATCGACCGTCGATCGCCGCCGCTCGGTCGAGATCCTGCACTTGATGGGCGACATCGATCTCTCACGGCTGGACTGGCGGCGCTCCCTGCGCGTGTACGAACAGCTGCGCACCATTGAACCGAGCGACGACAAGGCGCGCCGGAACGTCATCGACCTGAACCTGCGCCTTGGGCTGGAAGAGCAGGCGGCCAAGGAACTGGACTCGTACCTGGAGCTGCTGGTGCAAGCCGGCCGGAACCAGGAGGCGCTGGACCTGCTGGAGGAGATGGCCCGCGAGCATCCCGGTAAGCAGGCGCTGCACACACGGCTGGCCGACGCCTACCGGGCTGCCGGCCGCAAGATGGACGCCATCGCCCAGTACGACGCCCTGGGTGAGATCCAGCTCGACGCCGGCCAGGCCGAGGCCGCCGCACGCACCATTCAGACGATCCTGTCGATGGACCCTCCCGACTCTGAGGGCTACCGCGAGCTGCTGCGCAATCTGGAATCCGGCCAGTGACGGGCCGGGTCCCCCGGATCACACCGTGTCCGACCTGATCCAAGAACTGATCTTCTCGTTCCAGCGCATCGACTGGCTGAGCCTGGTCGACCTGCTCCTGGTCACGGCGATCTTCTTCCTCCTGCTGCGGTTGTTGCGGGGCACGCAGGCTGTCGTCCTGCTGCGCGGCATGGTCTTGCTGGTGCTGGCCGTGGCCCTGCTCACCAGCCTGCTGCCTCTGCCAGCCTTCTCCTACCTGTTCCGCACGACGCTGCCAGCGCTGCTGATTGCTGTGCCGGTGATCTTCGCGCCTGAGATCCGACGCGCCCTCGAACGGCTGGGACGGGCCGGGGATGTCTTCATCTCCACCTCCGAGCCGGCGCAGGTGGAACGCATCGTCGGCGCACTGTGCACCGCCACGCAGCGCCTGGCCGATGCCCGGCGCGGCGCGCTGATCGTCATTGAGCGCGACATCAAGCTGGAGGAGTACCTGGAGACAGGCGTGCAGCTCGATGCGCGCCTGACGCCCGAACTGCTCTTGCAGATCTTCTACATCAACACCCCGCTGCACGACGGTGCCGCCTTGCTGCGCGGAGACCGCGTCGCCGCCGCCGCCTGCGTCATGCCGCTCTCGGCCAGCGGCACACTGTCTCGCTCGCCCGAACGCCAGATGGGGCTGCGCCATCGGGCCGCCCTCGGCATCAGCGAGGTCAGCGACGCGGTGGTGATCGTCGTCTCGGAGGAGACCGGCAGCATCTCGGTCGCCCACAACGGGCGCATGATCCGCCGGCTCGACCAGAGCCGCCTGCGCAACATTCTGATGGCGTTCTACCGCCCCCACGCCCCGCGCTGGATCCCGGTGTGGTTCGAACGCCTGAGCGCCCGCGCCCGCCCCGTGCGGCGCGGCCGCTGAGAGGCACGCCATGCTGCGCTGGCTGTGGGACAACCTGAGCGCTCTCCTGCTGGCCCTGGTGCTGGCGTTCGTCGTGTGGCTGGCGGCGGTCAACGCCTCCGATCCGGTGGACGTGCGCGCCTTCCCCTCCTCGCTCCCGATCGACTATGTCGGAGTTGCAGACGGCCTGGTCGTCGTCGGCCCGGCGCCGGTGAATGCCCGCGTCACGATCCGGGCCCCGCTCTCCGTGTGGGATCTGCTCACAGCGCGCGACGTGCACGTCGAGGCCCGCCTGAGCGGCCTGACCGAAGGCACGCACGACATCAGCCTCGTTGGGGTAGTCGGCCGCCAACCGGCCCGCGTGACACAGATCGAACCGGTGCGGGTGGAGATCACGCTCGAGAAGGCGGCCAGCAAACGGCTGGCGATCCGTGCTTTGGCCGCCGGTGAGCTGGCGCTGGGCTACCGCATGGACAACCCGGTCGCCGTTCCTGACACGGTGGGCGTGACCGGGCCGGCATCGCTCGTCGACCAGGTGGCCGAGGTGCTCGCCCAGGTTGACGTCACCGGGCGTCGGGAGGACATTGACACCGACGTCCAGCTCACGGCCATGGATGCCTCGGGGCGGGCCCTGGTCGGCTTGACCCTCGAGCCGGCCTCCGCCCGCGTCGTCACCACCGTCCATCAGCTCGTCGGCTACCGGCTGGTAGCCGTCATTCCGATCATCCAGGGGCAGGTCGAGCCCGGGTATCAGGTATCCAGCATCATCGTCTCGCCGACGCTGGTGACGGTCTTCTCGCCTGACCCGAAGGCGGTCGAGGCTCTGCCCGGCTTCGTCGAGACCGAGTCGATCAACCTGACCGGCGCACGCGACGACATCGAGCAGACCGTCGGCGTACAGCTTCCCGAGGGAACCTTCCTGGCTGGAAGCCAGGCCGTGATCGTCCAGATCCAGGTGACGCCGATCGAGACGACCATCAATGTACGCCGGCCGGTGGAGATCGCCGACGTGCCCCCGGGCCTGTTCGCACAGTCCTCACCGGCGACGGCATCCGTGATCCTCAAGGGCCCGCTGCCCGTCCTGGACCGACTGCTGTACGAGGACGTGCGGGTCATACTGAGCGTCGAGAATCTGGGGGCAGGCATCTACCAACTTACCCCCCAGGTGATCATCCTGCCCGAGGGCGTCGTCCTGCAGACCCTTCTTCCGGAGACGTTCGAGATCACGCTCTCGCGCACACCGCCGCCGACGTCGGCCGACCCGGCCCCCTGAGCCCATGCCCAAACCTGTCGTTGCCCTCGTAGGCCGCCCCAATGTCGGGAAGTCGACTCTGTTCAACCGTCTGGCCGGCCAGCGGCTGGCGGTCGTCGATGACCGCCCCGGCACGACCCGCGACCGGCTGGTGGCGGAGGCGGAGTGGCGCGGCATCGCCTTCGACCTGGTCGACACCGGCGGAATCGATCCCACCGGCGGGCTGCGCGGCGAGCCGCTCAGCCTGGACTCGGCCGACTACATCGAGCAGATTCGCACGCAGGCCGAAGTCGCGGTCGGCGGGGCCGACGCCGTCCTGTTCCTGGTCGATGCCATGAGCGGTGCAACCGCGGCCGATCACGAAGTGGCCACCATCCTCCGGCGCGCGCAGGGCGCGCTGCGCGATCGACATCCGCCGCCCGTGCTGCTGGTCGTCAATCGCTGCGACAACGCGGGGCTGCGCGACCAGGCGGTCGAGTTCTACGAGCTCGGCATGGGCGACCCCTACCCGGTATCGGCGCTGCACGGTACCGGCACGGGTGACCTGCTGGACCGCCTGTTCGAGGCGTTGGACCCGAAGGCGCTTGCCGCCGAGGAGCCTGAGGCTTCGGTGCGCATCGCCATCGTCGGGCGGCCGAACGTCGGGAAATCCAGTCTGCTGAACCGGATCCTGGGCGAGGAACGGGTGATCGTCTCGCCGATCCCCGGCACGACGCGGGACGCGATCGACACCACATTGAATGCCTTCGGTACGCAGGTGACGCTGGTCGACACCGCCGGCATCCGTCGCCGGGGGCACATCGACCCGGGCGTCGAGAAGTACTCCGTGCTGCGGGCGTTGCGGGCGCTCGAACGCGCCGACGTAGCCTTGCTGGTTGTAGACGCCACCGCGGGCGTCACCGCCCAGGACGCCCACATCGCCGGCATGGTCATCGATCTGTCCAAGAGCGTGGTGGTGGTCGTCAACAAGTGGGACGCGGTCGACAAGGACAGCAACACGCTGCATGAGTACACAGCGCACGTGCGCCAGGAGCTCAGCTTCCTCGACTACGTGCCGGTGTTGTTCATTTCCGCCAAGACCGGGCAGCGCGTCAGTCAGGTGCTGCCCACCGCGCTGCAGGTGCAGGAGGAGCGCCTGCGCCGCATCGCCACCTCCGATCTCAACCGGATGATGCAGGCAGCCCTGGAGCAGCACCCGCCCCCGGCCAAGGGCGGCGCCGAGGTCAAGCTGTACTTCATGGCGCAGGTGCGCACCGACCCACCGACGTTCGCCATCCAGGTCAACAACCCGAAGCTGGTGCACTTCACCTACACGCGCTTCCTCGAAAACCGCATGCGCGAGCGCTACGGATTCCTGGGCACGCCGATTCGGATCGTGTACCGCAAGCACGAGCGCAAGTCGCAGCGCTGATCGCGTCCCTGGCCCGGCCCCTCCCGGCGACAGGACCCGTGGCACCTCCAAGGTCCTGCTTGTCAGCGCCCACACCGGGTCTTATAATCGTGCGCGTGACGCAGCCGATCCTCGAAGTCCTCCCCGCCGAGCCGCGCCGCTCGGCGATTTGGGCCGTTCTGGTCGAGATCATCCAGACGGCGCTGATCGCCACGCTGCTGTTTCTGGCCGTCAACCTGGTCACGGCCCGCATCCGGGTCGAAGGCAGCAGCATGGAGCCTAGCCTGCACGACGGCGAGATGGTGGTCGTCAACCGGCTGGCCTACCGCTGGTCGGAGCCCGGGCGCGGCGACATCATCGTCTTCCGCTTCCCGCTCGACCCTGCTCGCCGGTTCATCAAGCGGGTCATAGGCTTGCCGGGCGACATGGTCGAGGCACGCGCCGGCCTGGTGTACGTTAACGGCACAAGGCTCGACGAACCGTACATCGCCGCGCCGCCGCGCTACGACGGGACTTGGCTGGTGGAAGCCGGCCAGCTGTTCGTCTTGGGCGACAACCGCAACAACTCGTCCGACTCTCAGAACTGGGGACCCCTGTCCCTCAACGAGGTGATCGGGAAAGCCGTCCTGGTGTACTGGCCCCTGCCCGACGTAGGCGTCATCCCGCACTACACGCTGGTGGCGGCGGCTGAGGAGTAGAGCCGGCAGGGGGTATGCTACAATCCCTCCGTCTCGAGGCCAAGGCATGGACGCCGCTTCGCCGCGCTCCGACATAAACCAATGGATCCGCGCGCTCCAGCCCCGCGTCCGACCGGCGCTGCAGGCCGTTGGGGGTCCTCTCGAACCCCTTCTGACGGTGGCGCAGGCACGTCCCCTCAGCCTTGGGTCGGTGCGCATCGCGGGTCTGTTGGATCAGACGCTGCTCCGGCCGGAGGTCACGCCGGCACAGATCGACCGGGTGTGTGATGAGGCGATGGAGCACCGGTTTGCGGCCGTGTATGTTCATTCCAGGTTCGTGGCGAGGGTTGCTGCCCGCCTGGCGGGATCGGACGTTGCGCCGGCCAGTGTGGCGGGCTTTCCCATGGGAGCCAACCTGACGGCGGTGAAGGTGTATGAGGCCCGCGCAGCCATTGCTGCTGGGGCGCGTGAGATCGACATGGTCCTGGCGGTCGGCATGCTCAAGTCCGGCGCCTTCGCCGAGGTGGCCGAGGACCTGGCGGATGTCACCCGCGCGGCGCATGCCCACGGGGTGCTGGTCAAGCTGGTCCTGGAGACCGTGCTGCTGACGGACGAAGAGAAGGTCGCCGCCTGCCTGCTGGCCGCCGGCGCCGGGATCGACTTGGTGAAGACCAGCACCGGCCTGGTGGGTGGCGGGGCGACCGTGGCGGATGTGGCCTTGATGCGTCAGGTGGTAGGCGACCGGCTGGGGGTCAAGGCCGCCGGGGGCATCCGGACCCTGGCCGACGCCCGGGCGATGGTGGCAGCCGGTGCTACGCGTCTGGGGACCAGCGCTGGCGTGAACATTGCACAGCAGGCCGTGGGCGAGGCCGAGCCGCACGTGGCGCCGGCAGGGTATTGAGATGGTTGACAACGAGGAGAAGCGAAGCTATCCGTGCCGAGAGTGCCAGGTGGGCGCTCTCCAGTCGCGGCCGGTGTCCTACTTCACCGTCCAGGACGGGCGGCTGATCTCCGTCCCCGACTTCCCGGCCTGGGTGTGCGACGTGTGCGGGACGACCGAATACGATTCCAGCGCCCTGGCCGAACTGCATGCCATGCTGGAGGCCAGCCGGCAATCGCTGCGGCCGCGGCGGCGGTTGCGCCCCAAGGGTGACATCGAGCCGCCCCGCCCGACAGCCGATCCACGGCGACGCCCCTGATTCGCCGCCGTTCGGAGCTCGCGCGCCGGGAGGCGCGATGACTGAAGACAGCGGGAAGCGCCCATCACCCCGCGTGATCGTCATCGCCGACGTGGAGGCCAACGCCCAGTCGTTGGTCAAGCGCGTCCTGGCCCCGGCCGGGATGCAGGCCTGGATCGAGACGGCCAAGTCCCCACCCTGTGACATACTCGTCGTCGACGTCACCCAGCTGCGGGGCGACCCGCTGGCCGGGCTGCGCACGCGCCGCGACGCCGGCGACACGACGCCGGCCATTGTCCTGGCCGCCCATTTCTCCCCGGCGCGCATCCGCGACCTGTTCCGCCTGAACGTCGGCGACGTCCTGCTCAAGCCGTACCGTCCTGAAGACCTGGTACAGGCCATCGGCGAACTGACCGAGGTTCGCTCGGCCGAGGCCAACACACAGATCCTGGCCCACAAGCTCGACATCCTGCGTGAGCAAATCAAGCGGCGCTCGGACGAGGTGCGCACGCTATCCGAGATCGGCCGCGCCGTTGTCAGCCTGGGCGACCTGGACGCGATTCTGACCCGCGTCGTCGAGGCGGCGGCGTTCATGTCCGATGCCGAAGAGGCCAACATCTACCTGGCAGATCCGGGGACGAGCGATCTTGTCCTGCGCGCCAGCAAGCAGGCGGGCGAGAAGCATGCCACGCTGCAGCGCCTGCGCGTCTACGACACGCTTGTCGGCCAGGTTTTCCGGACCGGCCAGTCGCTGCTCCACCAACCATCGCTCGAAGGCGGCACGGTCAAGGTCCAAACCGGGTTCCTCGTGCATTCCCTGATCGAGGTCCCGCTGCGGGTGAGCAGCCGCGTCGTTGGCGTGATGGGCGTCTACAACCGCCTTGCGCCGCGCGCCTTCACCGAGCACCAGCTGACCCTGCTGCAGGCGCTGGCCGACTGGGCGGGCGTGGCGCTCGAGCATGCCTCGCTGGTGTCCAAGGCCCGGGCCGCCGCATCGGAGACAGCTGAGCCAGGCCCGATCGCGCTGGCGCCTCAGGCGCTGGTCGAAGGCCTGCGCCAGGCGGGAGACGGCCTGGCCGCGCTGCTGGAGGAAGGCGCCGGCGCCATGGGGGAAGCGCAGCGGCGCAGTCTGCAACGCCTGCTGGCCCACCTGCGGAAGTTGGCCACGCTCCCCGTGGCGATGATGGATGAGCAGACAGCGGGTGGTCTGGTCGACCTGGTGGCCGTGCTGCATTCGGTCGTCGACGATTTGACGTCGGAGGCAACCCGCAGCGATGTCGAACTGGTGATCGAGCCCGGCCCTCCGCTCCCACATCTGCACACCGACCGGCCGCAGGTGCGCCAGATCCTGAACTCCCTGGTAGGCTCATCGATCCGGCGCGTCGGGCGCGGCCGGGTCGAGATCTCCATCCACCGCTTCAATGTCGCCAATGGTCGATCGACCGATCGCCAGGTGCCGTCGGGGCTGCCCTTGCGGGACGGAGTGTGGGCGGCCGTCTCGGTGGCCGACAACAGCCGCGGCTACTCATCCGACACGCTCTACGCGCTGACGGCGCAGCGGGCGGATCCCAACGCCGGGCGCACCGGCCCGGGGCTGAGCATGGGGGAAACCCGGCTGATGGCGGAAGCGCTCGGGGGGTATCTCTGGCATTCGAAGCCGCCCTCGGGGACGTGCATCACCTTCGCACTGCCGGCGGCCTGAGCGGAGGGTGCCATGGCGTACAAGCCAGTCTCGGTCGAGGTCTACACCACCAGCCACCGCATCCTGGGCAAGATCACGCCCGGGGCAGCCGGCCTGGTTTCCTTCCTCAACATCCCGACCACGTCATACGTCGAGATCGAGGGCGCACACCTCAACCGGCTGCATCAACCCGGCCGCCTGGTGGCGCGCTACCCATCCGTCTGGATCGCCAAGCAGCAGGTGGTCGCGATCCTGCTCAGCAACCGGGCTGAGCTGGGTCCCACGGGCATGGCCCGCGGCGGGTACTCGACCTCGGCCCCGCACTGGGTGCATATCTTGCTCGGCGGCTACGAGGTGCGCGGCATGATCGAAACGCCGGGCAAGTTCGACTTCGCCGGGTTGATGTTCCAGAGCGAGCGCATCTTCGTGCCGATCTACATCGCCAAGCTGTTTGCCATCCTGTTCCCCAGCGTCGAGGCCGAATCGCAGGCCATGCTGTTCAACCGCACGATGGTCGACGGCATGGCGCTGCTGCCGAAGGATGAGATTCCGGAACAGTACCGCCACCTGGTGTCGACCGGCACGAGTCCACTCGTGCCCAACCTTCCGAGCGGGGGAAAGACCGGCCCGCTGCCGTAGCCGCCTGACGACAACGTGAACCGCGGCGCGTCCGCCATGGACGCGCCGGCGCGGAGCCATCCGGCCGGGGGCAAGGATGACGCTTGTCGCCATCGCAGTTGCCCGGCGCCAGAAGACGGCAAGGGCCTGGGCCCGCCAGGCAACCTAGAATCAGCAGACCCTTGTGCGGAACCCAGCCAAAGGCGAGCCAGGGTCCCGAAGGTCGCCTGCGTCGGGTCCTGCAAAACCCTCATGCGAGGGTTCAAATCCCACCGTCGCCTCTAGAGTAAGGGCCATCGTGAGAGCCCGTATAGGGGTCTCCCGAAAATGGGGAGACCCTTGTGCGTCTTTCTGGATCCCGTATAGGGGGCATGGTACGGAAGACGGTCAAGGGTCGCACGGGCCAGGCGCTGCTCCCCGTACTTTCTCGCCGCGGCTCCGGCATCTGGGACAGCGCTCCACACAGACGAGCCCGGGGATGGCGTTCTTGAGGCGCGTTCGCCGATGAGTCTCGGGAGGACTCCCACCTCCTCAAGCCCCACCCGTGGTGGCGCGGCCCACAGGCCAGGCGCCCCCTCGGCCCGGACGAAAGCCGGGCCTCAAGGGTCGCCGGCCGTAGGGGCCGCGCGCCCGTGCAGCCCGGGTCCCTCCGGCGCGATCGCTGGTCCATCCGCAAGAGCATGCCACTGCAGACTCGCGCAGGCGATCCGCCGAGGATTTCGCCTCGGGCAGGGTATAGTCCGCCTCGGCTCCGGGGAGCTCTCCCACACAAGGAAGCAGGCTGGATGGAAACGCGGACGAGGCACGCCCTGCTTCCCTTTCGGATGAAGCATGGGGACAATCCTCCTGCGGAAGTGTGGCCGTGAAGCGCTGGCGGACGCGTAGGCCCAGGGGTATCGCCGTCATCTTGCGGGGATCCCCCTGTGGGTGACCGGCCTGTGGGCAGACAGGCGGCTCTCTCCATCCAAGCATATCTAGGTGCTTCAGCGCGCAAGAGCCGGCGCCCTGCCGGAGGCCAGCCTCGACTGCCCGGCCATGACCGCGAGGGGGATACCATCCGCACGGGCTCCGAGCGCCCCCCGGCGGCCATCGGGTGTTAGGCCGCTCAGCATGTCCCACGGGCATGTCCCGGGGGAACATGGATGGAGCATGGATGCGACACACCACACTGAGTCACGGTCGCCCTCCATGCGGCCTCCCGAATCCCGGAGGCTGCAGGCGGGCGCATGCGCTACCTCGCCGCGGGCGTAGACGAAGGCCACGGGCATTTGTTCGGCGAAGGGCCCTCGTTCGTAGATGCACGCGAGGTCAGGCGAGCCTGGCGTTTCGAGAGCTGCCGCGCAGCCTCGCCTGCATGCCGGGCGCTTGCGGGCTGGGCAAGGCCGATAGCCGGCGGCGCTCATGACGGCGGCGGGTAGGCGAGGACCGCGACGCCGGCCCTGACCCCACCATGGTTGGGACGAGGACAAGCCCGGCAGATGCGGAGACCTCGACGTCGTGTGTGAAGATCGAGCGTTGCAGGAGCGGGTCAAAGCAGGTCCCGCACCCCCGCTCCATCGGAATGTGCACCAGCCCGCCGGAGCGCGCGGCGGGCCATCCAGTGGCAGCACGATGCCGCATGCCACCTGCTCGCAAGCCCCCCTCGACCGCCGACTTGCCCGGAACCTGATCCGCACGCAGTCCAAGCAGCATGCCCTAAGGTCCATGTGTCACTCCCCGGGTGCCGACGTCGCTGGCGGAAGATAGCGACTGGCAACCGATGGCGGCGATGGGACGGCAGCGCAGGGGCAGCGCCGCCCGGCTGCCCCAAGGATCATCGCGGTGATGGCGGACACCAGTTCACCCATGGCCCTGGTATTCGCCAGCCCCACCCTGGAGTCCCCTGGGCTGTTGCCTGATGAACAGGACGGGCACCCCTGCAACCGAGGTAGTCGGCCAGATCTGGGGGTGATTCCGCTCTCCCGCCCATGTGCCAGCCCAAGTGCCGCGCCAAGTGCCGGAGGGGCCCCTGGCACATGTGCCTGCTTAGGCCGCGCCAAGTGCCGCGCCAAGTGCCGCGCGGTTTTCCCAAGTGCCGCGCCAAGTGCCCAAGTGCCGCGCGATGATCCAAGATCTGGCGGTCCCGGATAGTGACGTACGCACAAGAGGCGACGGCAGGAGTCCGGATACTCCGGGAACTGATGCGCAGGTTCAGATCCGGCCGTCTGTTAGAAGCCGCCCGCAGTGAGCCACCCATGATTGCCTTGAGGCGGGCCGCTGCTCGAGACAGGTTGTTTGTCCTGAACCGAAGCTGGATGGTTGCTCATGGCACATAGCTGTGAGGCAATTGGGATTCTCCTTTGAGTCGCAGCGCTGCCAGCAGCTGGCCCCGCGAATGACGAGCGTGTGCGTATGCTGCGGCATGCGATCTCAGTGGCCGGTGACCGCGGTGGATGGCCCGCATGTGGCTCTAGGCGAGGGCGAGCCTCGCCTAGAGCCCAAACCGGCGGAGCCAGCCTCACTCAAGCCCGTAGACGATGCCCACCTCGGCGCGGATCGAGATCTGCCCCGGGCTGACCGGCCCATCCTCGCCCGCACCGGAGTTGCCTCCACTTGGGCCGGCATTCTGAACGACGTTTTGCGCCCACAGGTTCTGATCGCGCCCATACCACCAGCTGTTGAAAGACGACCACGTGTTCTCGTTGATCGACAGGACGCAGCCGGGCTTGGCTCCCGCGGCGCCAGCCAGGGCGGCGGCCTTCTCGCCGGCGGCCTTCATCGCCAGCGCTCGCGCCTGGTCGCGGTAGGTGCGCAGCTGGCTGGTATAGAACTCGACGTTGACCACCTGGTTGGCGCCGGCCTTCAGCGCCGCGCCGATCACCGGGCTGACCATTTTCACCTGGCGCAGCGTCACAGCGACCAGGTTGTTGATGCGGTAGCCCTTGATGTACAGCGAGTCGTAGTCCTCGTAGATCGGCTCGATGATGTACCAGTCGGTGGCGATGTCCTTGTCGGCGACCCCCTGCCCGCGCAGGGCCTGGATCACCTTCTGGATGGCGCGCGTGTTGGCAGCCTCGACCTCGTTGACCGTTGCGCCGTTCGACTGCACGCCGAGCTGGATCAGGACACGGTCCGGCGCGACGTTGACCACCGCCGCCCCACTGACCTGAACCGTGCGGTTCGACGTGCAGGCGTCTGGAGTAGGAGGCGCGACGGTGGGCGTCGGTGTTGGTGCGGCTGCGTGCGCGGGGAGCTGCGGGAGCCCCACGGCGATCACGGCGAGCAGCAGGGCGCCGGTCAGGATAGCATTGAGGACAACGGGTAGCGGTTTCATGGGACCTCCTGATGAGAAAACGGCTCCTCAAACCGTACGCCGTCCACCGGTCAGGAGGGTGTCAGGACTCCGGCAGTCTCGGGGCAATCCCGCCGGCAGGCAAGGAGAAGGTGATGCTCGTTCCCTGCCCCGCCGTGCTGTGAGCGCCGATGCATCCGCCATGCGCCGTGATCAGCGCCCGGGCGATGGCCAATCCCAGCCCGGCGCCCCCCGACGCCCGATCGCGAGCGGCGTCGACGCGGTAGAAGCGCTCGAAGACCAGGGGCAAGTGTTCGGCGGGGATACCCGGACCCGGGTTGTGGACTGAGCACTGTGCCTCGTCCCCGACACGCGTGAGGGTGACGGTGACGGCGGATCGGTCGGGCGCGTGGCGGATGGCGTTGTCGAGCAGGTTGTCGAGCACCTGCGCCAGGCGGTCGACATCGCCCAGGACGAAGACGTTTGCCTGCGACTCCTGGTCCCCTGTCACGACACGAAGGTCCACTTGCCGTCGGCCGGCGAGGGGGGCAAGGCTGTCGCAGCGATCGCGCGCCAGCGCGGCCAGATCCAGCGGCTGCAGGTTCAGCCGCAGCGCGCCAGCATCGGCACGGGTGAGCACAAGCAGCTCGTTGACCAGACGGATCAGCCGATCCGCCTCGCGCCCCATCGACGCCAGGAGGGGTATACGGCCCTCGACATCGTCCAGCGCGCCGTCCTCCAGCGTCTCGATCGTCCCCTTGATGACCGTCAGTGGCGTGCGCAGCTCGTGCGTGACGTCGGCCAGGAAAGCGTTCTTGGCCTGGTCCGACCGGCGCAGGCTGGCGGTCATGGCGTTGAACGCCTCGCCCAGGCTGTGCAGTTCGGCGATGTCGCTCTCGGCGGAGATCGGCTGGCCCAGGTCACCGGCGCTGACCGAGTCCGCGGCGTGGGCAAGGGCGACGAGGGGCCGGGCGAGGCGACGGGCAAGCAGCGTGCCGGCCACGCCGGCGAGCAGGATGGCGGCCAGGACTGCGCCGGCGAACTGGAATAAGGCAGCGGTGGGTAGGCCGCTCGCCGGGAGCGGCATCGCCAGGTAGGCAATGCCCGCCAGGCTGCCATCGGCGGCCAGGATGGGCGCAGCCGCGTAGAGCACGCGTCGATTGCCGGCGGCGGCGACGCGGCGCACGGCCGCCGCTGCCTGACCCTGCATAGCCAACTGGATCTCGGGCCGCTGGAGCAACTCGTCCGAGGCGACGAAGCCCGCATTCTCGGCCGTGGGCACCTGGACCTGTGAGTCGCCTCCGGCGAGAGGCAACGTGACCACGACCGCACCTTGCGGACCGAGTATGCGGGTGTGGATCCCCGGTTCGACGTTCGAAGTCTGGACGTAGGGCTCGATGGGCACGGCCGGCAGCGGCGCACCCTGCAGAGCGGCCGCCGTCAGGCGCGCCTGGGCGACCAGGTTGTCCCGCTGGGCGTTGAGGTAGAGCTGCTCGACAGCGAGCCAAGCGAGGAGGCCCGCCAGGCCCATGCCGAGGATGAGCACCGTCAAGTAGCTGAGCGTCAGGCGCGACTGCAGGCGGGTGCGCATGGCATCACACGTTGAGGCGGTAGCCGACGCCGCGCACGGCTTCGATGGCGTCGGCCGCGGGCGACGCCCGACGCAGGGCGGCGCGTAGGCGCTTAACGGCGCTGTCGACGGCGCGCGTGTCGCCGGCGAAGTCGTAGCCCCAGGCCTGCTCGAGCAGGCGCTCGCGGGTGAGGACCCGCCCGGCATTGAGCAGCAGGCAGTGCAGCAGGTCGAACTCCAGGCGCGTCAGCTCGAGCGACTGCGGGCCGATCGTGACCAGGCGGCGTTCGACGTCCAGCGTCAGGTCGCCGGGGCCGTGCAGGACCGTCGTCGGCGCGGGCTGCCCCTCGTTCGGGCGGGCGCGGCGCAGGACGGCTTTCACCCGCGCCAGCAGCTCACGCATGCCGAACGGCTTGGTGATGTAGTCGTCGGCGCCAACCTCCAGCCCGATGACGCGATCGGTCTCCTCGCCCAGTGCGGTGACCATGATGATCGGGACAAAAGTGGATTTGCGCAGCTCGCGGCACACGTCCAGTCCGTCGACCTCGGGGAGCATCAGGTCGAGCAGGATCAGGTCGGGTTTCGCCTCAGACGCTAGGCGCAGCGCCTCTCGCCCGTCGGCGGCGATGAGCACGTCGTAGTGCGCCTTGCGCAGGTTGTAGGCCAGCAGGTCGGTGACTGACGGTTCGTCGTCGACGACAAGAATGCGGATGGACATCGGCCGGAGGATAGCACAGGATTGTGGCAGGCGGGTGTCAGGAGGTCGGCAGGCGACACAGCGCCTAAGGCCGACATACCATCGTCGGGTGAGGCGGGCGCCCGGCCCGAGCCTCGCCGACGCCGATCAGTTCGGTTGCTTTGGTCTTCCGCGTGAGAGGCGCGACACCATGAGTGTCGCCAACGCCAAGGCTTGCCGGTTCCGTGCCGCGCAAGTATGGCCCGAATTGAAGGATACCCGATCCAAGCCCTCGGGCCGCGGAACCCCGTCACACTGGTCCTGAGGGCTCCCCGGCCTTCTCCAACGCCACCAGCGCCGCGCCGTAGGCGCCCATCAGCTGCGGATGCGGCGGGACGATCACACGCTGACCGGTTTCGGCCTCCAGCAGGCGGGCGATAGCTGGGTTGCGTGCAACCCCGCCCGAGAGCATCAGGGGCGGCCGGAGCCCAACGGTTCGGATCATCGCCACCAGCCGCTCCACCAGGGCCCGATGCAGCCCCTTGAGGATCGGCTCGACGGCCACGCCGTGGGCGAGCAGCGAGACGATCTCGGACTCGGCGAACACGGTGCAGGTGCTCGAGAGCGTGGCCTCGTCGCCCGCCGAAAGGGCGACCTCGCCCAGGTGCTCCAGATCGACGCCCAGCCGCCGGCTCGTGTTCTCGAGGAATCTGCCGGTGCCCGCAGCGCACTTGTCGTTCATGGCGAAGTCGAGCACCTCCCCGTCCGGACCTAGCCCGATTACCTTGCTGTCCTGGCCGCCGACGTCGACCAGCGTCCCACCGTGCCCAAGCGCCCGGTACACGCCCCGCGCGTGGCAGGTGATCTCGGTGACCACCCTGTCCGCCTGGCGCACGAGCTTCCTACCGTACCCGGTTGCGACCAACGGCCTCGCCTGCGCGTCACCTACCTCGGCGGCGCGCTGCAGCAGCCGCTCGACTTGCTCCTCAGCCCGCGGTTCGGAGTCTTCCAGGACATCCCAGTGCAGCACGCCCTCCGTGTCCACCCCGACGATCTTGGTCGTGGACGATCCGACGTCGATTCCCCAGGCACGGATACCGCTCATGCTAGCGCTCCAGCGTCTCGATGAAGGCCGCCACACGGTTGGCGATCTGCCCCTCGGCGTAGCAGCGGGAATCGTTGTGATCGGCTTCGAGCAGCAGCGCTGGCACGCTGGACTCCCGCGCCAGCCGGTCGCGCTGATCCAGCTGGCCGATCGAATACGGCTTGCACGAGCGGTCGGAATGCAACAGGACGCCGTCGATCGAATACTGCTCGATCATCCGGCGCATCGTCGCCAGCTTGTGCCCCGCCCCGCGGTTGAGGATCGGGTACAGGTAGGTGCGCGCCATGGACTCGAACGGCTGGTCCGGATCGATCAGATCGGCCAACTCGCCCCAGGCGTTGGTGTAGGTGGAGGCGACCAGCGCCGCACCTTCTGCGCCCAACATCTCGGCCACGTCCCTCAGCCGGTACCAGATCGGCAGGTTGTCCCACAGCAGGCGGTGCTTCTCGTGCTGGACGGCGCTCACGCCGGCCGCGATCCGCCCATCGACTTCCTTGAGCATGGCGGCGTAGAAGTTGACCGTGGCGGGCTCGCCGCGCATCTCAACCACGGGCGCCATCAGCGTGAACTGGTCGACGACTGAGATCGGCGCCGGGCGCCCATCGTTGCGCTCCATGATCTCCATCCACAACTGTGACGCTTCGCGGCTCAGCCTGCCGGTCTCCTTCAGCCTGCCCGTGTCGAGACTCCGTCCCGCGACCCTCTCGACAGAAGGGATGCTTGCCTCCAGCTGCCGGCGGACGTACTCGACGGCGTGCTCGGGCGCAGTCTCGAAGTAGATGAACGGTGTGTCGATCAGCACCAGCGGGACGCGCAGGTGATGGGCCAGGACGCGATACCAGAACAGGACCGTCTGGCAGATGTTCGTGCAGGCGAAGAGCAGGTCCGGTTTGGGCAACCGCCCCACCGGCGTTCGCCCCGAGAACAGGCTCCCGAGGTCGGTGCGGGCATACGAGCACAGGTCACGCGAATAGCCGGCGTTCTCGGCCTCGCACGACAGGTCAACGGCCACGCGCGCCGCGCCGCAGATGGCGCCGTGGTTTTCCGGGTAGACGGTGAAGAACCCCAGGGCATGCAGGAGCTCGACCGGCGCGCCGGAGGTGACCCAGGCCACCTTGCGGTTGCGGTTGGCGTAGCGTCCCTCGAGCCAGTGCCGGGCGACCATCTCCTTGCCGCGTGCGGCGACGCGCAGCGGCGGAGCCAGGTAGTCGCTTGCCCAACCGGAGCCCGCACGCGCCCGCCACTCGTTCCCCCAGCGCTGCACGCGGAGCGCAGCCGGGCCAATGAGCCTGGAGGAGGCATAGACGCGCAGGACATCGAGCGCCGTCATGCGATCATCTCGAGGAACGCTTCCAGCCTTGTGCGCGCCTGGTGCGACGGCGGGTCGTTCAGGTCGACCTCCACGGCGATCGAAGGCAGCCCGGCATCGCGCAGCCCGGAGCGCAGCGACGGCAGGTCAAACAGCTCCGGCTCGCAGAACTTGACGTCGTGGAACACGACGCCGCGCGCCCCGGTCGTCTGCGCCAGGCCGATCAGATGATCCAGCCGATCCTGAATAGGCGAGCCGCGTGTTGGATCGGGCGGCGCGCCAAGCAGGCTCTCGGCCATCCGCGCGAACGGCTCACGGCTCATCCCTTCGGGGTAGAGCCTGCGTCCGCAGCAGGCCAGGTCATCGGCGACGACCGAGGCTCCCAGCTCGTCCACGGCGCGCAGGATCTCCATCGGCTCGGGGACGATCCCCGAAAGCAGAATGGGGGTGTGCGGCCGCCTCTCGGCGGGAGGCAGAACGAGCATGGCCTGGGCCAACTCAACAAAGGCACTCAGCGGCAGGAACTCGCGCGCCCGGACCAGGCGGTAGAAGTCGAACGTCGTCAGCGGCAGCGTCAGCCGGCGTTCGAAGAGGCGTCGCAGCAGCGCATCGGCCGCTTCCTCGTCGAGGATCGACTGCAGGAGGTCAGCCTCCAAGGGCGCGCGCCGGGCCACTTCCACCAGCCGCCGATGAAGGGCGCGCAATTCCTCAGCCAAGAATACCGCAGCCTCCGCACCCTGGGTGCGGGGCAGATACAGCGGCAAGACGGGCTGACGGGGGTGGACGAAGTCCAGGAGCACGCTCCCCAGCCCCTGCAGCGAGTCGCAGGCGTGCGGCACGATCAGCAGGTCGGCGACCTGCAGGCCGCCGGACTCGAGAAACGCGAGCGTGTTGCGCACGATCGAGCACACGTATGGCTGCAGGTGCGAGGCGGCGCGCGTGGCATCGATGTTGGGCGGCCCCCAGACTTCGATGGGCAGGATGCCAAAGGCGCGCAGCAAGGCACGGGGATAGTGGATGGGCAAGACGGCTGCCACCAGGCCACCCCGCTCGTGGTGGGCCCGGGCGACATCGAGTCTGCGGGGGATGGACGGGAGTCCGTCGAGGATCACGCCAGGCTACCTGGGCTCCGGAGATGATAGCCCCGCGCCGGCAGCAACGAAACCGGCGCACCCTTTCGAGTGGGGGGTGCTGCAGCCACGTTCGCGCCCCAATCCGGAACGCAGCCCGTCCCGAGTTCGGCGGCCGAGCCGCGGCTGGCCCTCCATCCGCCAGGCGATCCCGGCCGGGGTGCTATCTCGGTACCCCTTCGCCCGGCTGGGCTTTCGCGGATTCCTCTTCGCGCAGCGCCCGGCGCAGGACCTTACCGACCAGCGTCTTGGGAAGCTCCTTCCGGAACCCAACGCTGCGCGGCACCTTGTACGGAGCCAGGTTCTCCTTGCAGTAGGCGATGATCTCCTCGGCGGTGGCGGCTTCACCGTCCTTGAGCACGACCAGCGCCTTGACCTCCTCACCGCGTTCCGGCACGAGCACGCCAAAGGCCGTTGCCTCACGCACCTTGGGGTGAGCGTAGAGCACGTCCTCGATCTCGCGCGGGTAGATGTTGTAGCCGCCGGCGCCGAGGATCATGTCCTTCTTGCGGTCGACAATGCGGAAGTAGCCGTCCGGCTCCATCATCGCCAGGTCGCCGGTGCACAGCCACGGCCCTCCGACGCTCGGATCGGGGCGCAGGACCTTGGCCGTCTCCTCGGGGTGATTCCAGTAGCCCTTCATCACCTGCGGACCTCGGATGCACAGCTCGCCGACCTCGTTCGGGCCGAGCACGCGCTCGCCCGTGTCGGCGTCGACGATCCGGACCTCGGTATCGGGATACGGGATGCCGATCGTCCCCGGGCGGTTGCGGCCGAAGGCCGGGTTGGCATGCGTCACCGGCGAGGTCTCACTCAGCCCGTAGCCCTCGATCAGGCGCGCCCCGGTGATCTCCTGGAAGCGCTCCTGTACTTCGACCGGCAGCGGCGCCGCGCCGCTGTTGCACACCCTGAGCGAGCGCAGGTTGTACTTGCCCACCCGGGGATGGTTGTTGATGGCGGCGTACATGGCCGGCACGCCGGGGTAGAACGTGGGGCGGTACCGATCGATGCTGTGCAGGATGTCCTTCATATCGCGCGGATCGGGCACCAGGATCGCCGTCCCCGCCTGCAGCGCGCCCGGGTTCATGCAGCACGTCATGCCGTAGGAATGGAACAGGGGCAGCGCGGCCAGCATGATCTCGCGGCCCTCGATGGCGTTGACCCAGTTCAGGACCTGGTAGGCGTTGACCAGGATGTTGCGATGGGTGAGCTCGGCGCCCTTCGAGATGCCGGTCGTCCCGCCGGTGTACATCAGGACCGCCGTGTCCTCCGGGGACACCTCGACCGAGGCGGGCTTCTCGGGGGCATTGGCCATCAGGCTGGTAAACCACGATGCGCGCTCATCGCCAGAGATTTCGGCCCGATGACCGGCCTTCTTCTCCACGAACAATGTGAACAGCAGACGGAGCATCGGCGGGAAGTAGGTCTTGATCTGCGCCACAATCACATGGCGTATTGCGGTCCGGGCCTGGATGGACTGGACGGCGGAGTACTTCGAGCTCAGGGTGACGATGACCCCGGCCCCCGAATCGGTCAGCTGGTACTCCAGCTCGCGCGGGGTGTAGATCGGGTTGCAGGGGACGACGATGGCGCCGATACGCAGCGCGGCGTAGTAGGCGATGAGGAACTGAGGGCAGTTGGGCAGGTGAACGGCGACCCGGTCGCCCTTGCGTACGCCCAGCTCCTGCAACGCAGCGGCAAAGCGGTCGACGTTCTCGTTGTGCTGGCGGTAGGAGATCCGCGTGCCCTTGAAGATCATCGCCGGGAATTCCGGCATACGCCGGGCGGTGGCCTCCAACGCCGCGGGCAGCGTGGTGGCCGGGTATTCGAGCGACGGCGGGACGTGGGACTCGTACGCCGCGAGCCAGGGCTTGTCGTCATTCATGACAGCACCATCCTGCCGGGCGCCGCAGCAAGGCGGGTGACCCTTGCCTGGTGGATGAGAGCGGCCAGGGGTGGGAAGCGGCGGCGCATCGCGCACCTCCTCGGAGCAGTCGCTGCTCGGGGGAACGATGAGAGCAAGCGAGGCTGGATTGGAGACCGCGACGCGAGCTTGCCACGCCCCTCCCCGCCCGAGGACGACCCTCAGCCTCACACTGCGGCAGAGTCTCGCCTGCACCGAGCATAGGGCACATCGGGGCTGCCCGCAACTGGCGATTCAGAAAGCAACCATCGCGCGCGCCATGCCAGCCCGCCCACGCCCGAGCGTCATCTTCCGGCGATCGCATCGCCAGGCGCCGGCGGGGTCAGCGCGATCGCCATCCCGGCCAGCGCATCCGCCCCCGACGAAGCGCCCCAGTCGAGCAGCCCGGCGAGAGCCTCCGAGCGTGACGGGAACCCGGTCCACAGGTGGTCGACGGCGTGGAGGAGCCGCTCATCCGCCCCGCCCGCCGCGGCGCACTCGATCAGGTTGGCGCTGATGGTTGACGTGCGTGCGTAGGCGGCCTGGATGACCTCTCGGCTGAGCTTCGACGTCCGCGCCGCGCCCCACCCTCGCATCCCCCAGCGATGGAGGGCCAGCAGCAGGCCAATGATGAGATCGTCGCCGGACGGCGTCAGCCCCAGGCCCAGACCGAGGAAACCTGTCAGCTCTCTCGCCGCACTCCCCGCATTGCCGGCCTGCAGGCCGTGCCGAAGTCGCTGCACAGACCGGGCGAACTCCCCTTCACCGGGACCATCCTGATCCGCGGAGGCCGGCTCAAGGAAGTGCGGGAGCAGCGCGGAGATCTCGCTCGTTGGCCGGGCCGCCGGCAGCCCGATCGTCAGCGCCGTCAAACGGTCGAGCCGCTCGGAGAGTGGGCCAGCGGCGCGCCTCGGCGTCGGAGGCTCCCACGGGGTCCGCAGATCGATGAGGACACGGACATGGGCCTCCGCGAACTCAAGTCGGCCTTCCGAAGATCGAACCGCGCTGCCCGGCTTGACCGCCTTCAGCGCGTCGGACCCGCGACCGAGCGTCACGGTCAATGGGCTCAGGGCCGGCTCGAGGGACAAGAAGACGATCCAGCGACCTGTCGTCTGGACAAACAGGCCCCGGGAGGTCGTCCCGACCACGCGCAGGGTCTGCTCAAAGGCCAACGCCTGCGCGGCGACCGACCCTATCCCCTGCGTCCGGATCTCGATCATGCCCATCCAGGAGCTCGCCTTGCGCATCGGTTTGTTGCACCTTGCGCCTGACTGAGTATAGTGGTGCCTCGTGCGTGCGGCAGCCGGCGAGTCAGCGCACCGGAACCTTGGTTGGGCGCATCGCGCCGGCGACGGCGCCTCCCCGTCGCACCCGGCTACGGGTCCAGGTGCCCATCGGAGTCCATAGGCGCAATGTCGTCGAACAGAGGGTGTCTCATCCGGACGTCTTCCGGGCCTCACCAACGTAGGTGGCGCGGGGCAGGTCACGCCTAACGCAAACGAGATTCGCCTTGCGCAGGTTTGGATCCTGTTGCCAGGATGATCAGATCCGCGCCTTAGCCAACGCGACCCTCCCGGGCGCCGACGGAGGCCTCATGACTGAAGGACATCGCTCCTTGCTGGACGGGGTCCGGATTGTTGACCTGACGCGTGTGCTAGCCGGACCGTATTGCACGATGATGCTTGGAGACCTGGGCGCGGATGTCATCAAGATCGAAGAGCCGAGACTGGGCGACGATACGCGTGCCTGGGGTCCGCCCTTCGCCCCGGGAGGCGAGTCGGCCTACTTCCTTTCCGCCAACCGGAACAAGAGAAGCCTGACCCTCAACCTCAAGACGGATGATGGGAAGGCTGTCCTCCGGCGCTTGATAGCACACGGCGACGTCCTCGTAGACAACTTCCGCACCGGCACCCTTGAGGGTTGGGGGCTCGACTATCCGACCCTCCAATCGATCCGCCCCGGGCTGATTGTTTGCTCCATCACCGGCTACGGTCAGACGGGACCCTACCGAGAGCGACCGGGCTACGACTTCATGGTCCAGGCCATGGGAGGCTTCATGAGCCTTACGGGGCCTGCAGACGGAGAGCCATTCCGGGCCGGTGTCGCCATCGCCGATCTCGGAGCCGGTATGTTCGCGGCCACAGCCATCCTGGCCGCCCTCTTCGCGCGGGAGCGCACCGGGGATGGCCAGCGGATTGACATTTCCCTCCTGGACACGCAGGTTGCGCTGCTGTCCTATGTCGCCAGCAACTACCTCATCTCGGGGCAGCTCCCGACCCGCTACGGGAACGGCCATCCCAACCTCGTTCCGTACCAATCGTTCCGGGCCCAAGACGGATACTTCGCCTTTGCCTCAGGCAACGACTCGCAGTGGAAGCGCTTCTGCGAGCGGGTAGGCAAAGCCGAATGGGCTGAGGATTCGCGCTTTGCTACGAACAGGGCCCGCGTCGAGCACCGTGATGCCGTTGTCGAAAGGCTGAACGAGCTGTTTCGGACACAGCCAGCGCAGGCCTGGATTGACTTGTGCGAGTCGATCGGGATCCCGGCGGCTCCGATCAATAGCGTCGACCGGGTCTTCGCCGATCCGCAAGTCGTGGCGCGGGGCTTGCGGACCGAGGTCGACCATCCGACCGCCGGACGCGTGCCGATGATCGGATCGCCTCTTTGCATCCCGACCTCCCCTGCACGTGTCTTCCGTGCGCCGCCCACCCTCGGGCAGCACACACAGGAAGTGCTTGTCAACCTGCTGGGCTACACCGCGGACGACGTGAGTGCCTGGCACCAGGCCGGCGTCGTGTAGCACACCTCGGGGCACGCTTCGGGCAGGCTTCCGGGCGGGGCGATGGCCTTCGGCGGGCCGACTCCCAACGTACGTCTTGCACGTAGAGAGCCGCAAGTTGCCTCGTTCCGGAGGGCGATCGTTATCGTGCGTGCAGAGGAGCACTACCTGGCCCTCGGCATCCAGGACCTGGTCTGTCGCCGGTGCTTTCCGCCCGGATGATCCCACATCCCTGGCCGACACCCGGACGGCCTGGCTACATCCGACTGAGGCGGCAGCCAGGTAAGGAACCTGACTATCCTCAAGCAGGTGAGCGTACGGCTGGACCCGCACGTCCGACCGGGTAGATCCCCGCCGTTTCGCAGGCATGGGCCAGACGCAGGAGGGTCGACTCTTCAAAGAGCCGGCCGACCAACATCATGCCCACAGGCAGGCCGTCGGAAAGCGCGCACGGGACCGAAATCGCGGGATGCCCGGTGACATTGAACGCCGCGGTGTTTGGGGTCATCTCCAGGTTGCGCGGGAAGCTCTCGACCCACGATGCCTTCGGATCCGGCAGGGGCGTGGCCTTCATCGGCGTGGTGGGCAGGAGGAGCACGTCGACCGATGTCAGGGCCTCGTCGTAGGCTTGCCTGAGGAGCAGCGCCAGATTCTGGGCCCGGGCGTAGTAGCGGCCATCATATCGACGCAGCATCGCCTCCCCCAGGAGGATCTGGAACTTGATGGTCTCTGAGAGGAGGTGGGGCTTGTCACGGAATCCGCGGGCATAAGCCTCGAGCAAACTGAGCGGGTAGTATCCCTTCCAGTTGGTGCCCGTCCCGCGGCCCCTGAACATCTGGGCCGTCCGGCCCTCCACGGCGACGACACGCCAGATGTGATGTGCTTGACGGTGGGGGGGAATGGAGATGCTCTTCACCTCCACCCCGAGGCGACCCAGGCAAGAAGCAGCCTCGCGCACCGCGGCGTCTACATCGTCCTCCGACGTGGATGGCCAGGCGAAACCATCCTCGAGCACCCCGACCCGCAGGCCTTTCACCTCGCCAGTCAGGGCGTGGCTGTAGGCCTCGGGGATGCAATGGGGTTGCCGGGGGTCCAGATGGTCTTCCCCTGCGACGGCCTCCAGCAAGAGGGCCAGATCGATCGTCGTGTCAGCGATCAGGCCGACATGGTCCTGGGTTAGCTCAGCCGACGAAATCCCTGTGTAGGGAACAAGGCCATAGGTCGGCTTGATGCCATAGACGCCACACCAGGCGCTGGGGATGCGGATCGAGCCACCCTGGTCTGCTCCCAAAGCCAGTTCGGCCTCGCCGGAGGCAACCAGGGCGGCGGGACCGCTGGTGGACCCGCCTGCCGAGCGACTTGGGTTGTGAGGGTTCCGCACGGGGCCGGTATCCGAGGTGAAGCTGGAGCCGCCGGAGGACAGATGCTCACAGACCCCTTTCCCCACGATCTCGGCTCCGGCGTCCAGCACCCGGGTCACGACTGTGGCATCCACATCCGGGACGTACCCTTCCACGACCCGTGAGCCGTTCATCATCGGGACACCGGCCACACAGATGTTGTCCTTGACCACCACCCGCTTCCCCCGCAGCGGGCCATCGGCCTTCCCCTTGATGGAGCACCTCCAGTACCAGGCGTTGAGGGGGTTCTCTTCCGGACTTGGGGCCCTCACAGCCTCACGCGGGTAGCGGACCGCAAGTGTTGGCTGGTCCGCCGCGGCCACCGCCTCGAACGACAGGAGGGGACCACGCATCAGTTCACGGTAGGCTCCCAGGTCCGAGTCGCTCACAGACAGACCCAACTCCTCGGACAGCGAGCGCAGGAAATCAAGGGACGGGAGCTCAGGCCTGCCTAGGGGCACATCCGTCGCAGGCACGCTCGCCTGCGGCAGCTGCTGTAGGGAAAGGGAAACCTTCCTCACGTTGACTCCGCTTCGGTCAGAATGTGCACGTTCAGCATTCTGTCGGCGAATACTAGCACACTCGGTCCGAGCTGGATGAGATCGACCCTCGGTCGGCTTGTGGCCACGGGTTCCGGGTGGACCTTTCGCAGCCGGGGTGAAGCTCAAGACGCACGTTGTTCAACCATCCCTCGCGTCGCGGGGACAAGACATGGCGGTTGCGCACCAACGGACCGCCACGTCGTGCCCCCACATGACGGCCAGGACTGCCCGGCAAGCGGAATGGTCAGGGACCGCATGGTCATTTCGGCCGGTCCGTTCGGTGCATCGCCTTGATTCGTCAAGCCAGAATGAATATACTTGGCCATCACCTAGGCATGTTTCCGGCAGGGTATCCAATTCGTGCGTTCGGAGCCTCCAGTACCAGGTGCTCGCGAAGCGTACGCCTTCAATCGTCGCGCGTTCGAACCGTTGCTCCGGGGCTACCCCATGGACAGGAAGCCGCGGCCCGCCGCGACCACAAGACCGTAGACCGGCGAGGAATGGATAGGGGAGGCTTGGTGTGTGTGCGGCCCAGGCGACCCTGGGGGCACAGCATCGACCCGGTCCGCTTGAGAACGATGGGGCGTACGGCCACAGAAGCTAAGTCCCCCCATGCCTGGGCGAGGAAGGGGGAGGGTTTCCCGTCGGTATCCCACAAGCCTGGACGGATCGGCATCCCGAGCCCGGCAGAAGAGAGGCCCGATGGCAGTCATCAAGGCTGAGGTTCGTTCGGGCGCCTACTACGATTCAGTCGTCCTCATGCAGCTGCAGCGCGCCTTGACGGAACAACCCGGCATTCTCGATGCCGGGGTCGTCATGGGCACGAACGCCAACAAGGAAGTCCTGGCGCAGAGCAGCCTGCTGGTTGCCGAAGCCCAAGCCGCCGGCAATGATGACCTGATCATCGTGGTGCGCGGCACGGATGAGACCTCGGCCCAAGCGGCCCTGGCAAGAGTGGATGAGCTCGTGGCCGCGCGCCGAGGTCGGACAGGGGACCAGGAGTACCATCCCCGCAGCCTCGAGACCGCGGTCAAGATGCTTCCTGAGGCCGAGTGGGTCCTGGTTTCCGTTCCGGGGCGATACGCCGCCGGGGTTGCGCGGCAGGCCTTGAGCCTGAGCAAGCACGTCTTCCTGTACAGTGACAACGTCACCCTCGAAGATGAAGTCGCTCTCAAACAGGAGGCGGCCCGGAAGGGGCTGCTGGTCATGGGGCCGGATTGCGGTACGGCGATCGTGAATGGCATCGGCCTGGGCTTTGCTAACAAGGTCCGCAAGGGCCCCATTGGAGTCGTGGCGGCCTCCGGGACCGGGCTGCAGCAGGTCACCGTGCGCATCCATCAGATGGGAGGCGGTATCACGCACGCCCTGGGCACGGGGGGGCGCGATCTGTCGGAGGCTGTCAACGCCGTATCCGCGCGTCAGGGCCTCGACTTGATGGCCCGCGACCCGGATGCCAAGGTGATTGTCCTGGTGTCGAAGCCGCCCTCGTCCAAGATCGCCGAAACCCTGATCCAGGCGGCGCGTTCGGTCGGCAAGCCCGTGGTGGTCAACTTCATCGGCTATGCCAGTGCCTCGCGCCGGGTGGACAATGTCTTCTTTGCCACGACCTTCGACGAGACGGCCGAGCTGGCCATCCGATTGATCGACTCGCATGAGGACTTTGCCGCGCAGCCGGATCTGTCCAAGTTCGCGCCCGGCCAGCGCTACCTGCGAGGCCTGTTCTCGGGCGGCACGCTGCAGTACGAGGCCCTGCTGATCCTCCAGAACTACGTCCCAGTCGTCTACTCGAACGCCCCGTTGGACAAGAAGAACAGACTCGAAGACTCACTGGTCAGCAAGGCTCACACGGTCATCGACCTGGGCGAGGACGAATTCACGGTCGGCCGGCTGCATCCGATGCTGGACAACGATCTGCGCATCCGGCGTCTCGAGAAGGAAGCCGCGGATCCGGAAGTGGCCGTCCTTCTCCTGGACGTGGTTCTGGGTTTCGGCGCCCATGCCGATCCGGCCAGCGAGCTGGCACCGGCGATCGACGCCGCCATCAAGGCTGCCCGAGAGGCCGGCAGACACCTGGAGGTGGTGGCGATCGTCAGCGGCACCGACGGAGACCCGCAGGGGTTCGAGGTGCAGATGCAGCGGCTGAGAGATGCCGGCGCCAAGATCGAGACCAGCAATGATGCCGCCGCTCGCTATGTGGGTCGATTGCTGCAGGCGATTGAACGCGCTTCCCATCCCGGCACCGCTCCGACGATGAAGCCGGTCAACCTGCAGGCGCTGAAGAACCCGCTGGCGGGCATCAACGTCGGGCTGGAGTCCTTTGCCGACAGTCTGAAGGAACAGGGAGCTCAGGCCGTTCACGTTGACTGGAAGCCCGTAGCCGGAAGCAGCGAGCGGTTGGTGAACATCCTGGAGCGGATGAAGCAAGCGCAGTAGATCCTGGTTCGACCGTCTGGATGGCCGCGGTGCGGCCGGCGTGGAGAGAACAAGGGGCTGCGGCGGGGATTGTCGGGGGGTACAGGCTCTCCGACCACTGTATGCGGTGATCGCGCGGGACCCGGGCCGCCTAACGAGTGAACGCCTTGTCGCCGGTGCGTCGTTTCCGTTTCGTACAGTCAGCTCCTGTGCCGCTGCGACCCGGCATTCCCTTCCAACACGCCTTCCCGTTTCTGTGCCCGGGGAAGGAAGGTCTTCCTTGAGCCCGCACCCGGGATGGGCATAGAGTCCCCCATCGACGATCTGGAGGTGCTCATGGATATCGAAAAGGCGAACACCGAAGTCACCCAGCGCATGATGGACGCCCGGCCGATCGCCACCACCATGGCCAAGGCGATCGAAGTCGTGCCCGGCCTGCACGAAGACATGCTCTTGCATGCGGGTCCACCGGTGACCTGGGAGCGCATGGCCGGCCCGATGCGCGGCGCCATGATGGGGGCCCTGATCTTTGAGGGCAAGGCCAAGAACGGCGACGACGCCGAAAGGATTCTCAAGTCGGGCAAGATCGAGTTCTCGCCCTGCCATGAGCACATGTGCGTGGGCCCCATGGCCGGCGTGATCTCGCCTTCCATGCTGGTCTACGTCATCGAGAACCAGACCCACAGGATCAAGTGCTTCTCCAATCTCAATGAAGGCCGCGGCAAGGTCCTGCGCATGGGCGCCTACGGCCCGGAGGTCTTGGAGAAACTGCGCTGGATGGAGTCCACCCTCGGTCCGACGATCAAAGCCGCCCTGGAAGCCATCGGCGGCATTGACATACGCGCGATCCTGGCAAAGGCGCTTCAGATGGGCGATGACGGGCACAACCGCCTGGACGCCGCCTCGGTCCTGTGGACCGCCCAGCTGGCTCCCTACATCGCCAAGACCGCCAAAGACAGCGCCACGGCGTTTGAGGTCATCAAGTCCCTGGGCGAGAACGCCTTGAGCGTTCTCAATCCCGTCATGGCCGGCTGCAAGTCCATGACCGCCGCCGGTCACAACGTGGAAGGCAGCACCATCGTCACCATCATGGCCCGCAACGGCACCGATTTCGGTATCAAGGTCAGCGGTCTGGGAGACCCATGGTTCACGGCCCAGGCCCCGATCGTCAAGGCGCTCTACTTCCCCGGCTTCACGGAGGCGGACGCCTGCCGGGACATCGGCGACAGCGTCATCACCGAAACGGCCGGCATCGGGGGCTTTGCCATGGCGGCCGCCCCGGCCCTGGTCACGTTTATCGGCGGCGTGCCCCGGGACGCCATCAATACCACGCTCGACATGTACGAAATCACCTTTGCCGAACACAAGCAGTTCTCCATCCCCTACCTGGACTTTCGCGGCACCCCAACCGGAATCGATATCCGCAAGGTGGTCGAGAAGCAGATCACCCCGCGGGTGAATACGGGCGTCGCTCACAAGGAGCCGGGCATTGGGCAGGTCGGGGCAGGTGTCGTTTCCGCCCCCATGAGCGTGTTCGAAGACGCGCTGGTTGCCTTCGCTGATCGCTACGGCTTCTAGACCTATCCCCAAGCTGACGGAGGCGAGCATGGATCGCGAAAGCTTCATCACGATGATGGCCCAGGCCAAGCTGCACGACCTGACTCAAGCCTGCAGCGTGTTCACTCCCCCCTGGCCCGGGGAGAAATCGCTGGAAGTGCACTTCTTCAAGCGCGTCACCGGTGCGTATGGCGGCGGGCAAGGCGCCAACGGTCAGATCCTGAACTGGAGCAATACGGTAGGCACGCACCTGGTGGGCGAACGGGCGTTTCACTCCGGCGGCCGCGCCATCGCCGACATTCCGCTGAAGGACCTGTGCGGTCCCGGTGTGATCGTCGACATCTCGGACATGGTCTCGGATTACAGCATCATCACCCCGGAGATGATCACCAAGAAAGCCGAGGTCAAGAAGGGCGACATTCTGATCCTCAACACCGGGTATCACAAGTACTCCTGGGACCAGCCGCAGGTGAACAACCCGAAGGCGCAGGGCGGCGTGGAATCCATGGAATTCGGGTTTCTCGTGCGCCATCCGGGGCCTTCCATCGCCTTCTACAAGTGGGCCCTGGACATGAAGCTCAAGGTCATCGGGGTGGACTGCGGCGCCGCCGAACACCCGATGAACACCCCGATCCGCCGGATGCACGAGAACCACTTCAAGTTGGCCGAGGAGAAGCTGAAGCGGGAAACCGGCAAGACCTGGGACGAGGCCTTCCCGCAGGGCGAGTACTACGAGCTCACCCACCTGACGATGCCGCAGCAGCATCTCGTGCTGGCCGAGTGCATCGTCGGCGAGATCGACCTGCTGAAGAACAAGCGCGGCTGGATCCAGATCATGCCGATCCCGTACGTGGAAGTGGAGACCGCCTGGGCGCGTGTCTCCGCCCTGACCGCGCCGGCTGGAATGAGCGAAGACGCGTTCATGGCCGCGATGCGAAGCTCGGAAATGATCGACATGACCGTGCCCTTCAGCGTCCAGACCCCGCAGTGGCTCAACTACGTTCCCCTGAGCGTCACCTACACCAAACGCGTCGGCGGGCAGTACTTTGGCATGGGACGCAACGGCTCGATCTGCAATGCCAGCATCCACCTCGGCACGCACATGGACGGCGAGAAGCACTTCTACCCCAACGGGCGCACGATCGGACAGGTGCCCCTGTCCGAATGGGTCGGGCCCGGCGTCATCGCCGATATCTCACACCTGGTCAGCGATTCAAGCGTCTACACCCCCAAGATGATTGAAGAGGTGGTCGACATCCGCAAAGGCGACATCCTGGTCATCAAGACGGGGTGGAACAAGTTCGGCTGGTGCAGCAAGGATTCGGATGAATTCCGCTACATGGTCAAGCATCCGGGTCCGTCGGCCGACTTCTCCGCGTGGGCGGCCGACCTGGGGCTCAAGTGGATCGGCGTGGACGCCGTATCCGCCGACCACCCCATGAACACCATCATGCGCCTGTGGCATCCCAAGACGTTCGCCGAGGCCAACGCCAAGCTGCTCAAGGACTTCGGCAAGGACTGGGACCAGATGTACCCACTGGAAGGCTTCTACCAGGACATGCACCTCAACCTGTTTCCCAAGAGGATCGTGCACGCTGAGAACCTGGCGGGGGATATCGCCACCGCACAGAGCGGCCGCTACTACATCGGCTGCTACCCGCAGAAAGCCATGGAAGCTGAATCGATGTGGGCCCGCTTTGTGGCCTTCAAAGAGGGAAAGTGAGGCACCGCCTCAACAGCGTTGAGCGAGGATCGGCGAGCGTGTGTCGGCGATGATTCTGATCACCGGTGCAGCCGGGAAAACCGGCAGGGCGGTGGTGCGGGCGCTGGCCGGCCGAGGGGAGCCTGTCCGGGCGATGATCCACAGCCCGGACCAGGCGCCTTCGCTAGAGGCCCTCGGCGTCCAGGAGACGCAGGTTGGAGACCTGCTCGACCTGGCTGCCGTGCAGCGCGCCGTGGCCGGGGTGCGGGCGATCTACCACATGGCGCCCAATGTCAGCCCGGATGAGATCCGCATGGGCGAGACCGTCATCTCCGCTGCACAATCCGCCGATGTCGAGCGCCTGGTGTTCCACTCCGTGCTGCACCCGAACATCGAGGCCATGCCGCACCACTGGCAGAAAGCGCGTGTCGAGGAGCTGCTCTTCGCCTCCGGCTTGCCCTTCACGATCCTGCAGCCGACCGCCTACATGCAGAACGTCGCCTCAGCCTGGGAATCGATCATGAAGCAGGGCCGGTACCCGGTGCCGTACTCGCCTGAGACGCGCCTGAGCCTGGTCGACCTGGAGGACGTGGCCCAGGCGGCGGCCCGGGTGCTGACCGAACCCGGGCACACCGGCGCCACGATCGAATTGGTCGGCACGCCGGGCATGTCGCCCCGCGAGATGACGGAGTTGCTGAGCGCCGAGCTGGACCGCCGCGTGACCGTCGAGGTTGTGCCGCTGGCTGTGTGGGAACGCGGCGCCCGGGCCTCCGGCCTGGGGGAGTACCAGGTATCGGCGCTGATCCGGATGTTCGCCTACTACGAAGAACACGGCCTCACCGGCAGCCCTCAGGCCTTGACGCGTGTCCTCGGGAGGCAACCCACGTCTTTCGCGGCGTTCGTCCGGCGCGTCATCCAGGAACAGCGGCCGTGATCACCGAGCTGGCCAACTACCTGGAACGACTGGAGGACCTGCGCGGCCAGATCTCGGGTCTGGTTGCCGAATTGCCGGCGGATGCCCTGAACTGGCGGCCCCTCCCGGAAACCGGGGACCACACCACCAATTCCCTGGCGGCTCTGGCCACCCACAGCGCCGGCGCCGAGCATTTCTGGATCACGGAGGTGGTCGGGGGCCGCCCGGCGACCCGCGACCGGGAGGCGGAGTTTGCCACGCTGGCGGCTTCCTCGGCGGAGGTCATCCGGCTGCTGGAGGACACGGCGCTGGAGACCCGGGAAGTCTTCCTGACGCTGAAGGACGCCGATCTAGAGGACACGCGTCAGACCGCAGGCCGCACGGTCCCGGTACGTTGGTGCCTCTTGCATGTGATCGACCATACCTCCCTTCACCTGGGGCACATGCAGGTGACCTTCCAACTGTGGGCAGGCGGCCGAAGCATTCCGTCGCCGCTGTGGTTTGAGCGTCTGCCTCACGATCCTGAGAACGAGCGGAGATCCACGCACGGCATGGCCGATAGCCCAGGAGATAGGCATTCATGAAGCCAGCACCCTTCGACTACTACGCACCCACAACGGTAGACCAAGCCCTGGCTCACTTGGCCGAGCATGGGTATGAGGCCAAGGTCCTGGCCGGCGGACAGAGCCTGGTCCCAATGATGAACTTCCGTCTGGTCCAGCCGTCTGTCCTGGTAGACCTGAACTCCATCCCGGACCTGGCGTTCATCCATCCCGACGAGGATGGCGGCCTGCGCATCGGGGCCCTGACGCGCCACTATCAGGTCGAGGTGGATCCCCTGGTTGCTGCGCGGACGTCCCTGCTCCACGATGCCGTGCCCAAGATCGGCTATCCACAGATCCGCCGGCGCGGCACTATAGGCGGCAGTCTGTGTCATGCGGATCCGTCGGCTGAGCTCGTGGCCGTGAGCGTTGCCTTGAACGGGCGATTCCGGCTGCGCGGCCCCAAGGCTGAACGTTGGGTCCCGGCGCAGGACTTCTTCATCGGGCTGTTCAGCACGGTCCTGGAGCCTGATGAGCTGATGGTCGAGGTGGCCCTGCCGCCCCTGCCGGCACGAACCGGAACGTCCTTCATGGAGGTCGCCCGCCGGCGTCACGATTTTGCATTGGTCGGGGTCGCGGCGGTCGTATCCCTCGACGAGAAGGGCGTCGTCCGGCAAGCCCGGATGGTCTTCCTGAGCGCCGGCGACCGGCCGATGGAGGCCCATCGGGCAGCGGACGCGCTCGCAGGACAGGCACCCACGCCGGAAGCCCTTCGGGCCGCGGCGGAGATCGCCGCCTCCGACGAGATCGATCCCAGCAGCGACATTCACGCCACGTCCGAGTTCCGCCGACATCTGGCAAAGGTTCTGGCCCGGCGCGCCCTGGATCAGGCCTGCCGGCGCGCGGCGGGGAAGGAATAGCATGGCAACCACAGAGCCCACTCTGCACCAGCTCTTCGATCTGGCCCTGACGGTCAACGGTACGCGCCACGAACAGGCGGTCGAGCCGCGCACGCTGCTCAGCGATTTCCTGCGCCACGATCTGGGACTGACCGGCACGCATGTGGCCTGCGAGCACGGCGTGTGCGGGGCCTGCACCGTCCTCCTGGACGGGGAACCCGTCCGGTCCTGTCTGGTCTTTGCCGTCCAGGCGCACGGCCACAGCGTCACCACGGTCGAGGGTCTGGGTTCCATCGAGCAGCTGCATCCGGTCCAGGAGGCCTTCCGGCAGGCGCACGGCGTGCAGTGCGGCTTCTGCACGCCGGGGATCCTGACCACGGTCGTGGCCTTCCTGGCCGAGAATCCCGACCCAAGTGAGGAAGAGATCCGCGAAGCCCTTTCCGGAAACCTGTGCCGCTGTACCGGCTACCAGCACATCGTCGACGCCGTCCGGCTGGCCGCTCAAAACATGAAGGCCGCACCCCAGCAGCCCGCCCGATGATGGACGCACCTTCCATCCAGCGTCGACTGAACTCAGGAGCAGATCTGTGACCAAGACACTCATCGGACAGCGCGTGCTGCGGAACGAGGATCCTCGCTTGCTGACCGGGCAAGCCCAGTTCGTGGACGATGTGGAAATCCCCGGTTTGCTCCACGCCGCCTTCTTGCGCAGTGACCATGCCCATGCCCGCCTGCTGGGCCTGGATGTGAGTGCCGCACGCGAGCGGCCAGGTGTGGTTGCCGTCTTCACCGCCGAAGATATGGGCGCCGATTGGGAACCGGGACCGCCGCTGGTCTCTCCCCCGCCCACGGCCAAAGATGTCCTGTTCCATTCGCGCCGGCAGGTTCCACTGGTCAAAGACAAGATCCGCCACGCGGGCGAAGCCATCGCCGTCGTCATCGCCGAGAGCCGCTACATCGCCGAGGATGCGGTCGAGGATATCGTCGTCGACCTGGAGCCCCTGGAGGCGGTGGTCGACCTGGAAATGGCCATGCAGCCGGACAGCCCAAGGGTGCACGACGACCTGGAATCGAATCTGGCCGCCCACCTGTTCCAGAAGAAGGGCGACTATGATGCCGCCCGCAAGCAGGCCGACCTGGTCCTCCAGCGCCGGATCGTCATCGACCGCGGGGCGGCGGCCGCCATGGAGAACCGCGGCATCGTCGCCGACTGGGACGAGAAGAGCCAGCACCTGACCATCTGGGATACAACCCAGGCCCCGATCCCGATTCGGAACGGGACGGCGGCCCGGCTGGGCCTGTCGGAGAACCAGGTGCGGGTGATCGCCCCCTTCATCGGAGGTGGCTTCGGACCCAAGATGATGATGTTCTACTCCGAGGAGCTGGTGATCCCCTGGGCGGCGAAGAAGCTGAAGCGCCCGATCAAGTGGATCGAGGACCGGCGCGAGAACTTCTACGCCACCACCCAGGAACGCGGGCAGATCCACCACGTTGAGATCGCCCTCAGCCGGGACGGGCACATCCTGGGCCTGAAGGACATCTTCCTGCATGACACCGGCGCCTACGACCCCTACGGCCTGACCATCCCCCTCAACACGCAGTGCCATGCGATGGGGGGCTATGACATCAAGAACTTCACCACCGAAGTCAGCGTGGTCTTCACCAACAAGACCCTGGTCACGCCCGTCCGGGGAGCCGGGCGCCCGCAGGGTATCTACGTCATCGAACGCATGCTAGATGCCGCCGCCAGGGAGCTGGTCATCGATCCGGTGGAGATTCGCCGGCGCAACCTCATCCCTCCGGATGCCTTCCCCTATGAGCACGGGATCATCGACCAGGCCTTCTCGCCCCTCATCCTGGACAGCGGCAACTACTGGGCCGTGATGCAGAAGGCGCTGGAGATGATCGGCTACGAGGAGTTCGTGCGCGACGAGCAGCCCCGGCTTCGCAAAGAGGGCAAGTACGTGGGCATTGGGATCGCGCCCTTCATCGAGTCGACCGGCGTGGGCCCCTACGAAGGCGCCCGCGTGACGGTCGAGGCCAGCGGCAAGATCTTCGTCGCCACAGGGGTCGGCACCCAGGGGCAGGGCCACTTCACGACCTTCGCCCAAGTCGTAGCTGAGCAGCTCGGGGTGGCGCCGAGCGACGTGCGTCTCGTCTCCGGCGACACGGCCGAGTTCCACTGGGGGACCGGCACCTTCGCCAGCCGCGGGGCTGTCGTCGCCGGCAACGCCATCCACGCCGCCGCCTCGATTGTGCGCCGCAAGGTACTGGAACTGGCCAGCAAGCAGCTGGACACACCCGAGGACGAGCTTGAGCTGGAGGGGGGCCGGGTTCGCGTGGCGGACATCCCCAACCGGTCGATCAGCCTGGCCGAACTGGCCAACCTGGCCAACCCACTGCGAGGGGCGGTCGAGCCGGGCACCGAACCCGGCCTGGAAGCCACCGCCTACTTTGGCCCGCGCTACGGCGCCACGGCCTTCGGCACGCATGCCATGATCCTCGAGATCGACCCGGAAACGATGATGATCGACATCAAACGCTACGTCACGGTCGAGGATTGCGGCACGGTGCTTAACCCCCTGATCCTGGAAGGCCAGATCCACGGGGGCGTGTCTCTGGGCATCGGCAACGCTTACTACGAGAAGCTGCACTTCGACGAGAACGGACAGCTGCTGAACGCCTCCTTTGCGGACTACCTGGTCCCGTCGGCGACGGAGATGCCGCGTATCGAGGTTGGCCATGTGGAAACCCGCTCCCCCCTGAACGAACTGGGCACCAAGGGAGTGGGTGAAGCGGGAACGATCCCGGTACCCGCCCTCTTTGCTCAGGCCGTTGAGAATGCGCTGGCCGATCGGGGGCTGGAGATCCTCGAAAGCCCTCTCAGCCCGAACCGCTTGTATGAGCTGTGGAGCCGGAAGGAGGCTCGATGAAGATTGAGGGTCAATACACCTTCGACGGGCCGCGCCAGGTGCTGTGGGAGCTGGTGCGGGATCCACAGGTCCTGGCGACATGCCTGCCTGGGTCGCCGAGCGTGCGCCAGGTGGGAGAGCATGAGTACGAAGGCGAGATCGGGATCCGCGTCGGCCCCATTTCGGGAGCTTTTGCCGGCCAGCTGTCGGTCACGAACGAGGTGCCGCCCGCCAGCTGCACGTTGACGGTGGAAGGTAAGGGCAAGGTCGGGTTTGTCAAGGGCGTCGGGAACATCGATATGACCGACCAGGGCCCGGGCAAAACCTTGATGAAATACACCGGTGAAGTGCAGATTGGCGGGAGAGTCGCCAGCGTCGGCCAGCGACTGTTCGATTCGGTGAGCCGGGGCATGATTGAGCAGGCCCTGGGCAAGCTGAATGAAACGTTGCAGGCGCGGAGCGCGGCGCGCTAGCGGCGACAGGCGGCTGGAGAGGCGGCCCAAGAAGCCGCGCCTAGTGATTGGCAGTTTCGGCCATATGCCTGTACTATCGAAGGCACGGCAGTCGGCCATGCGGTTGGCCGGAGCCAGGCTGCAACCCGGGCCGATCGCGGACATGCCTCACCCAAACGCCAAGGGATGAGATCAGCGAAGGGAGGTCACCGGCCGATCGACAACCCACCATGCTCCGCCTCTCCACCATCCGTCTCCATTCTCAGATGATCGCGAGGGAGGAAGTGATGAAGCCCAAGAAGTCCTTCGTGTTCGCAGCGCTGCTCCTGATCGCCAGCATGCTGCTGGGGTCCTGTGCGCCAGCGGCTACGCCTGAACCGACGAAGATCACGCTGGCGATTGAGCACTTCAGCGTCATTGCCGGGACCACCTGGTCTGGAGCCCAAGACCGCGCCGGCCAGCGCATCGCCGCCAAGTACCCCAACGTCACCTACGTCTACCGCGAGAATGTCGCTCCCGATCAGACCAATCCTTTCGCCGAAGAGCTGATCGCCAGCGGCGCCAACATCGTTGTCGGCAACGCGGAGTTCATGGGACTGCCCCTGAAGGACATCGCCGACACGTACCCCAATGTGTACTTCGGGTCCGTCATCGCCAGCGACCTGTCGACCAAGCCGAATTTCATCCGGTTCTTCCCCAGGCAATATCAGGCGCTCTACCTGGAGGGCCTGATCGCCGGGGCTCTGACCCAGACCGGCAACATCGGCATCGTCTCGGCCTTCCCGTGTGTGCAGGTGATCCGGCGCCAGGCCGGCTTCATCCTGGGCGTGCAGGATGCGGCCGCGATGCTCAACAAAGAGATCAACGTCTACGTCAAGTTCGCCGGCGACTGGTACCTGCCCGCCGATGAGCAAGCCATCGCCGAGACGTTGGTCGACACCTACAAGGTGGATGTCCTGACCCAGCAGACCGACTCGGGCTCCCCCTTGGACGCTGCTGTGAAGAAAGGCATCTGGTTCGTGGGCAAGGACATGGACACGGTGGGCGAATACGGCTGGTCCGACACGAACACCGTCGCCGTCTCGTTCGACACGCGCTGGGAGGTCATCTACGAGCAGATGGTCCTGGACTACCTGGCCGGCAACAAGACGCCCGAGACCATCCTGTATCCGGGCATGGAGACGACCATGACCCTGGCCGACGGCACCGTCGTGCCGACCGTGGACCTGATGAATGCCGGCAAGATCGGTATCGACGCCATCAGCCCGAAGGCGCTCCCGCTCATCCCGCAGGAAATCATCGACCTCGTCAAGCAGCGACGCGAGGAGATGATGGCGGGCACGTGGGATCCGTTCACGGCGCACGAGTTTGTCAGCAACGGAACGGGCCTGGAGCTCGAAGGCCTGCCGATCCCCGCCGCGGGCACCGTGGTCAAGGCCGCCGACGTAGCTCCCACCACGGAGTTCCTGCTCGGGCAATTCAACTTCGACCTGCTGGGCACGACCGTCCTGAAGTAGCACGGCGCGTCGGTCCGCATGACGTGTGACGGCTAAGTCACAGACAGGTGAGGCTCTCATCCTGTGGGAGCGTACCTCGGGATGAGAGCCTCACGCTTCAGAGGGGTAGCTCGACGTCCCGGGGACTCGCCCCGGCCGGCGAGGCGTGAACAATCGGCTGGCAACAGGTTGACAGCATGCCCAACCAACCCGTGAAACGCGGCGACACCGTCCTGGAGGCAAGGGGAATCACCAAGCGATTCCCCGGGGTCGTCGCCAATGACCACATCGACTTCGAGATTCGAGCGGGCGAGATCCACGCCATCCTGGGTGAGAACGGCGCCGGCAAGACCACCCTGATGAAGATCCTGTTCGGGCTGATCCAGCCCGACGAAGGGGAGATCTACGTTCACGGGCAGAAGGTCACCTTCCG
>Ga0209253_10000085_pt1 | contig 62141 bp, 57 predicted proteins | sample FrelakmetBRP12BR_FD_187145 | JGI IMG/M metagenome (GOLD analysis project Ga0209253, IMG submission 187145) | Freshwater lake sediment microbial communities from the University of Notre Dame, USA, for methane emissions studies - BRP12 BR (SPAdes)... | ecosystem: Environmental > Aquatic >...
CCCGCCGCAGGACTGGGAGTCCTTCACCGAGTGTCCGCATGAGGACCTGGACGACCCTGGGCGTGTCCATCTGGACCCGATGGGCAACCTGCACCTGTGTCAGGGGCTGGTGATGGGCAACCTGTTCGAGCGCCCGTTGAGTGAGATCCTCCGGTCTTACCGCCCGGAGGAGCACCCGATCGTCGGCCCGCTGCTGCGAGGTGGTCCGGCCGAGCTCGTGCGCCGCTACGATCTGCCGCACGCCGAGGGCTACGCCGACGCGTGTCATCTGTGTTTCTCCGCCCGCCTGGCGCTCCGTTCGCGATTCCCCGCCGATCTGGGTCCCGATCCGATGTACGGCGAGGCGGCGTCATGAAGCCTTCGGCCGACGCGGTGCTGGATTGGCTGCTGGAGAAGCGAGATCCCGGGGTGCGCGCCTTCGCGCTGCGTGATCTGCTGGGAGCCCCGGCCGATGACCCCAACGTCCTGTCCGCTCGCCGGGCTGCGCTGCGCGCCTCACCCGTGCGCGAGATCCTCGAGGCGCAGAAGCCCGAAGGATGGTGGGCGAAACCCGGCCCGGGTTACGGCCCGAAGTATCGGAGCACGGTCTGGTCGATGATCTTCCTCGGACAGCTAGGGGCCGACGGCCATGACCGGCGAGTACGGCGCGGGGCGGACTACCTCCTCGAACACAGCCGTGCCCGCGCACCCTATGGCGGACTCTCCTACAACGGCACACCCGCCGGCATGCTGCACTGCCTGGCCGGCAACCTGTGCGCCAGCCTGCTCGAGCTGGGCTTGGGAGATGACCCGCGGCTGCAGACGGCTCTCGATTGGCTGGCACGCAGCATCACCGGAGAAGGAATCCAACCCGCGGACCCCGGAGCAAGACGCCCATCCAAGGGTGAAGTCGAGGTGGCCCGATACTACCGCACGGGGAACTCCGGTCCAGGGTTCCTGTGTGCAGCAAACAGCCAGCGCGCCTGCGCCTGGGGCGCCATCCCGGCCCTGGACGCCTTGAGTCGCATCCCTCCCCGCCGCCGGACCACTGCAGTGAAGAAGGCGATCGAGGCGGGATCAGCCTTCCTGCTCTCGCGCGATCCGGCCACCGCCGACTACCCCACGCCTACGGGCGGACCTCCAAGCCGGAGTTGGTTCCAGTTCGGCTATCCGATGGGCTACGTCCAGGACGTGCTGCGCAACCTCGAGGTGCTGACCGCCTTGGGGCACGGGCACGACCCGCGGCTGCGACGGGCGGCTGACGACCTGCTCCGCGTGCGCGGCGCGGACGGGCGCTGGACGATGCGGTATTCGTACAAAGGGAAACTGTGGTGTGACGTCGAGGCCAAGGGCAAGCCCAGCAAATGGGTGACCTTGAGGGCCCGGCGAGTCTTGAAGCGGATGGGAGTAACGGTATGACTATCACGATTGCATTGGCCGGGAAGGGCGGGACGGGCAAGACCACCGTGGCCGCGCTGCTGATCCGTGCCCTGACGCGGCACACGTCACAGCCGGTGCTGGCCATCGATGCCGATCCGGCCACCAACCTGCACATGGCTCTCGGGCTGCCAATGCCCGCCACCGCGGGCGAGATCCGTGAAGAGATGCTCGATACGGCCCAGGCCGGCCAGTTGGGTGTCTCAATCAGCCGGCATGACCACCTGACGCGTGAGATCCGCATGGCGCTGGAAGAAGGCGACCGGGTGGACCTGCTGGCCATGGGTCGCCCGGAGGGCCGCGGCTGCTACTGCGCCGTGAATCATCTTCTTCGGGTGATCATCGACGACCTGGGTCGCAGCTATGAGTATGTCATCATCGACAACGAGGCCGGGATGGAACACATCGCCCGGCGCACGACCAAAGATGTCGACCTGCTGTTGATCGTGTCTGACCCCAGCCTGCGCGGGCTGCGCACCGCGGCCAGCATCGCCGAGATGTCGAAGGACATCGAGGTCAACGTTCACAAGGCGATGCTGATCGTGAACCGGGTGGACGGTGCGCTGACGCCCGAACTGCAGGCGGCGATCGACGCCACGCACCTGGAGGTGGCGGCCGTTATCCCGGCCGATCCGCGCGTCAACCAGCTCGACGCCCAGGGGCTGCCCTTGCTGCACCTCGACGGGGACTCGCCGGCCTGCAAGGCCGTGGAAGCCATGACCGACCGACTCACGAGCCTATCCTGACCCCAAGGAGGGGACCATGTACAAGATCGGGGAGAACATCCACATCATCTCGCCCCGCGTGAAGGAGGCGCTGACCGCCCGGGACGGTGCCTTCTTCGTCGATCTGGCGCGCAAGCAGCAGGCCGCCGGGGCCGACGTGCTGGACCTGAACATCGGTCCGCAGAAGAAGGCAGGCGTCGAGGTGGTTGATTGGCTGGTGGACGTCATGCAGGAGGCGGTTCCGGGCATGACGCTGTCGTTCGACACCACCAACCTGGCGGCGATCGAAGCCGGACTCAAGAAGGTCGGCTCGAACGCCATCATCAACTCCACTTCGGCCGAAGAGGAACGCCTGGCGAATGTCCCGCCGCTGGCTGCCAAGTACGGCTCCAAGCTGATCGCCCTGTGCATGGAGAAGAGCGGTATCCCGGTGAGCGCCGACGCCCGCGTCGGGATCGCCATGGAGAAGCTTATCCCGCGCGCTGAGGAAGTCGGCCTGCCGATGGCCAACCTGCTCATCGATCCGTTGATCCTGACGGTTTCCGGCTGCCAGGAGTACGTTCCACATGCGATTGAAACTGTGCGCATGGTTAAGATGGTGATGGATCCGGCGCCGATGACCGTCGTCGGACTGTCGAATGTCTCCAACCAGGTGCCGGCCGAGATGCGTCCGCTGCTGAACCGGGTGTACATGGTGATGCTGATGGGCGCCGGCCTCGACGCCGCCATCCTCGACCCTCTGGACAAGGACCTGATGGAGGTGATCCGCATCGTCGAAGCACGCGACGCCCGCACGCCGCTGGGGGCGCTGTACCTCAAGCTGTTCGACGCCGTCGCCGCAACCGGCGAGCTGCAGCACGAGGACGTGGACCATTCGGACCCGAGTCAGGCGGAAGTGTGGAAGTCCGTGCAGGTGTTGCTGAACAAGGTCATCTATACTGACTCGTACCTGCGCCTGTAGCTGCGGTGAGGGGAAAGCCGCTGCAGATCGACGGACGGCCCGGCCGTCCGTCAAGGAGCAACCCTATGCCGAAGCCTGTCCCACCTATCGATGTCGAGGCGCTCCTGGCCAAGGCCAAGAAGCCCTCGGCGGATGCGATGGTGATGCATCCGTTCTACCGCGGCAAGGTCGAGATTGCGCTGAAGTGCTGCGTGCGCGATTTCAACGACTTCGCCATCTGGTATACCCCCGGCGTGGCGGCGTCCTGCCGGGCGATCGCCGAAGACGTCGAGCTGGCCTATGAACACACCAGCAAGTGGAACACCGTGGCCGTCGTATCGGACGGCACGCGGGTCCTCGGCCTGGGCGATATCGGCCCGGAGGCCGGGCTGCCGGTGATGGAAGGCAAGGCGCTGCTGTACAAGTACCTGGGCGGTGTCGATGCCTGGCCGATCATGCTCGACACCAAGGACCCGGACAAGATCATCGAGACGGTGATGCTGATCCAGCCGGGCTTCGGGGGGGTCAACCTGGAGGACATCTCGAATCCCAAGTGCTTCCGGATCCTGGATACCCTCCGGGCCCGGGCGGAAATCCCGATCTGGCACGACGACCAGCAGGGAACCGCTACCGTCACATTGGCGGGATTGATCAACGCCCTGAAGCTCACCGGCCGCAAGATCGGCGACACCCGGATCACGTTCGTCGGCTCGGGGGCCTCCAACGTCGCCTGCGCTCGTCTGATCTTCTCCCACGGCGCCGACCCGGCCAAATGCATGGTCGTGGACAGCAAAGGCATCCTGCACAAGGACCGCACGGATCTCGAGATGCGCAAGGCCGAGTACGTTGACAAGTGGAAGATGTGCCAGATCACCAACGGGGAAGGCCGCCAGGGCGGGATCGCCGAGGCGATGCAGGGCGCCGAGGTGCTCATCGCCCTGTCCAAGTCCGGCCCGGATGTCATCCTGTCGGACTGGGTGCGCGCCATGGCCCCCGATCCCGTGGTGTTCGTGTGTGCCAATCCGGTGCCGGAGATGTGGCCATGGGAGGCGCAGGCCGCCGGAGCGGCCGTCGTCGCCACCGGCCGTTCGGACTTCCCCAACCAGGTGAACAACTCGTGCGGGTTCCCGGGCATCTTCCGCGGCACGCTCGACGTGCGCGCCACGACGATCACCGACCCGATGTGCATCGCCGCCGCGCTGGCGCTGGCCGGCATGGCGGAGGAAAAGGGCCTGCGTCCGGACTACATCCTGCCCAACATGGACGAGTGGGAGGTCTTCCCGCGCGAAGCGGCCGCGGTGGCCATGAAGGCCATCGAGGAGGGTGTGGCGCGCAAGAAGATGACCTACGAAGAGGAGCTGAAGAACGCCGAGGAGATCATCGGCCGTTCACGCCGGCTCACCAAGACCATGATGGACGACGGGTTCATCGCCGCGCCCCCGGCCTAGCCGGGCGGAGAAGGAGACCACCATGCATGACTTGATCATCCTGGGCGGTGGGCCGGCTGGCCTGACGGCCACCATCTATGCGCTGCGCAAGCGCCTGGACGTGCTGCTCATCACCCGCGATCTCGGGGGGAAGACCAACTACCGCCTGCAGCTTCCGTTCGTCGAGAAGCACCTGGTCATCACCGGCGAGGAGGTCGTCAGCCGCTTCGCCAATGAGATCGAGTATCTTGAGTTCGCCCGCGTGCTCGACAAGGCGGTCAAGGTCACCAAACTGGCCAAGGGCTTCCAGGTCGAGACGCGCGGCGGCCAGACCTACGAAGCGCGGGCGCTGATCGTCGCCACCGGCGCCCTCGGCGAGCGGCTGCAGGTGCCGGGCGAACAGGAATTCATGATGCGCGGCCTGTGCTACAGCGCCGTGTCGTACGCGCCGCTGTTCATCGAGCGCCAGACAGCGGTCATCGGCGACGGGGCGCTGGCCCTGCGCTCCACCGCTGAACTGGCCCGCATCGCCGCTAAGGTGACGCTCGTGGCCCCGACCCACGGCGAGCTCGATACGCCTATGGGCCGCCGGATCCGTGCGTCGAAGAACGTCGAGGTGCTCGAAGGCTACAAGGTCCAGGCTGTCAAGGGCGACGAGTACGCTCGCCGGATCGTCATCGCCAAGGACGGGCAGACGCGCGAGCTGGAAGCCGACGCCTTCTTCGTCGAGGTCGATCTGGTGCCGCAGTCCGAGATCGTTGGCGCCCTGCTGGAACTGGATGCCGGCAAGCACATCAAAGTCGACGCCCGAAACCGGACATCCGCCCAGGGCATCTTCGCTGCCGGTGACGTCACCGACGTCATTTCGGAGCAGGTGCTGATCTCGGTCGGCGAAGGCGCCAAGGCCGCGCTGGCGGCGTACGAGTACTTGCTGCAGCAGCCCGATTGAGGGCGCTGCTGCAACCGCGGAGTCCACGCCGGCGCGGGTGGTCCGCCCGCCCGCGCCGGCCCAGATGAGGAGCTGCAGGGATGGTTACGCAGCAAGAACTCACCTACCGTCAGTTGATCACGCTGAGAGATGGCGCCCGGGTGCTCCTCAGGCCGCTGACCACCGATGACCGCCAAGCCCTGATCGACCTGTTCACGCCGGTCTCTCCGGAAGAGCGCCGCTACTTGCGCCACGACGTCACCAACGCGGAGATGGTGGCCTCCTGGGTGGAAAGGCTCGACTACGACCGGGTCTTCCCGCTGGTGGCGATGGTCGGTGACCGAATGGTCGGGGATGCCACACTGCATTTCAACGAAGGCCCCGCCCGTCATCGGGCCGAGATGCGCATCTTCCTGGCCAAGGACTTCCGCCGCCGCGGCCTGGCGACACGCATGATTCAGGCGCTGATTGACCTGGCCAAGCGGCGCAGCCTGTACAGCATCGAGGTTGTCAGCCCGACCGATCGGGCCAGCGATATCAAGGCCTTCCAGAACCTGGGCTTCGAGCAGGTCTGCATCTACACCGACTACTGGATGCTGCCCGATGGTGACCTGCGCGACGTGGCCCACATGATCCTGCGCCTGCGCAGCACGGCCGACGAGTACTGAGCCGCCGCCGGGCGGGCAGTGTCCCACCGCGCAGGCAACGAAGGTTCACGCCTGGGCCTGTGACGGAAGGCACTGGGGGGCCGCAGCACGCGGCGTTAGGATAGTGTGTACGGCCACGCGGCGTGAGGAGGCGGAGTTGGAGACGGCGATCCTGAACCGGGTGGCGGCCATCGATGACATGCTGTGCGACGGCTGCCGCAAGTGCATGCTCATCTGCACCGGAGGCATGACCTGGGCTCCCTACGAGCGCCTGGTGCAGATCGACCCCTTCCTATGCGACGGCTGCGGCGACTGTGTCGAGGCCTGTCCGGAAGGCGCGGTGCGCATGGTGACACGCAGCACGGACTGATGCCCTCGCCAATCCCTGCGACCCCCATATGGGCCTTCTCGCCATCGCACCGTCCGCCTTCGGGCGACCTACGTTCTTCCTCCGGCCCGAATGACTTTCGGCACTACGGCCTCACAGAGGCAAGGCCTACCATGTTGGTAGGAATTATTGGCATTCGACCCCGCCCGTTGGGAAGGCGCCATCCAGGCCGCCTCAACCCGACGCAGCGGTGAGGGGTCCAAGACACAGCCCAACGGTCCACGCCCAGGAGGCGCGCCATGTCGCTCTTCTCGCCCCGCCGTTACCAGCCGGCCTACTACCCGTACACCCGCGACACGCTGCCCGTGCGCGCGTTCACAACCTTTGAACGCTGGGCCAAGGGCGTCGGCTTCAGCTGCCGGATGTGCGGCAACTGCATCCTGCAGGAGACCGCCTTTATCTGCCCGATGACCTGCCCAAAGGGCCTGCGCAACGGCCCGTGCGGAGGATCCACCCCTGAGCATTGCTACGTCGACGAGACGCGGCCCTGCACCTGGTACGAAATCTACAAGCGGTCCGAGCGGATGGGGCGCACGGCCCGCTTGCTTGAGGTCAACGCTCCGCTCGACGGACGCAAGGTGGGACACGAGACCTGGTTGGATCTGATTCGCATCTACCGCGACAAGGGTCATCACATCAATCCCATCGACTACGTGGCCAACCGCGAGCGCTTCTCCGAGACGTGGGACCGCTTCTTCTACGACGTCCGCCAGCCGGACTGGTGGCTCGGCGATGACAAGTACCATGCGCCGGCCGACACCGAGCCGGTATCAGACCTCGAGCGCAGCCTGCGCGCCGGCCGTTTTACAGTGACGGGCGAGATCGCTCCGCCCCTGACCGCCAACGTCGACCCGATGGTCAAGAAGGCCCGCCTCATCCACGACTACGTCGTGGCGGCGAACTTCACCGACAACGCATCAGCTTCGCCACGCATGAGCAGCCTGGCCTCGTCCGTCAAGTGCCTGGAGGCGGGGCTGGAGCCGGTGCTGCAGCTGGCGGCCCGCGACCGCACCCGCTACGCCATCGAGTCCGAGGTGCTGGGCGCGGCGGCGCTGGGCGTGCGCAACATCCTGTGCCTGACGGGCGACCACCTGCGCCTCGGCCCCGGGCCGACTCCCAAGCCGGATCAGAACGACATGGACGCCATCCAGGTCCTGTGGATGCTGCGGCGCATGCGCGACGACGGCATCTACCTGGATGGACGCGAGATGAAGACCCCGCCGAAGTTCTTCCTCGGCGCGGCGGCGTCCCCCTACGCTGCCCTGCCCCGCTACGAGGCAATCCGCGAGGAAAAGAAGGTCAATGCCGGGGCGCAGTTCATCCAGACACAGCCGGTGTTCGACTTCGGCCGCTTCACCGACTGGCTAGAAGCCGTGGAGAAGCGCAACGTGCTGGACAAGGTCTACATCCTGCCGGGAATCATTCCGCTCAAGAGTGCCAAGGCCGCCCACCTGATGGCGGATGTCCCCGGTGTGGTGCTGCCGCCCGATCTCATCAAGCGCATGGACAATGCCAAGGACGAGAAGGAAGAAGGCGTGGCCATCGCCCTCGAGATCATCGAGAAGCTGCGCGCCACCAAGGGCATCCACGGGCTGCACATCATGGCCGTCCACTGGGAGGAGATCGTTCCACGGCTGATCGATGAGTCCGGTCTGCCCAAGCCGGTCCGCGAGTCGTCGGCCGTTCCGGCCTAGGAGCTCCCCGGCGGCCCATGGCGGACGAGGACATGCATCCCGCTGCATCCGTGCCACACGGCCTCGCCGCCGAGTTCCCCACCTGCCCGCGGCGGGGTCCGCTACGCTCCATTGTCCTCGCCGCCACCGGCCAGGATGTGCGCCTGTGCGGCAACTGCTCCAGCTGCGAGCCGTTGACCGCCCCGGGTATGGACCTGAGTCTGGGCGAGATCATCCGCGCCGCGGCCCGCGACGATCTGCAGGCTCTCACGTGTGATTCGCTGTGGGCCTGTGAGGATCTGATGCTGCAGCCAATCCCGTGCCAGGCAGGCCTGGCCCTGCCGTCCATCCTGCTCACGCTGCAGCGCGAGGCCAAGCTGCGCGGGCTGGCACCGTCGTCTGGAACATCGCCCCTATGAGGTCATCCCAATGAAGATCGCCGTCACCGGCAAAGGCGGTGTGGGCAAGACCACGCTCACCAGCCTGCTGGCCTACACCTACGCCGAGCGCGGCTTCAAGGTGCTGGCCATCGACGCCGATCCATCCCCGTGCCTGGGCGGCGCGCTCGGATTCCCCGAAGACCTGGTGCGCGGGCTCACGCCCATCGCGCAGATGGAGGAGCTGATCTACGAGCGCACCGGCGCCCAGCCCGGCACAATCGGCGGCTACTTCAAGCTCAACCCGCGCGTTGACGACATCCCCGACCGGTTCTCGGCCACCCACCGCGGCATCAAGCTGCTCGAACTCGGCGCGGTCGAGATGGGCGGGTCCGGCTGCATCTGCCCCGAGTCAACCATCCTGCGCACGCTGGTCACTCACATCCTGCTGCGCCGCGACGAGGTCGTGCTGCTCGACATGTACGCCGGGGTGGAGCATCTGGGCCGCGCCACGGCCGACGCCGTCGACGCGCTGTTGATCGTCGTCGAGCCGACGGCGCGCAGCCTGGGTACGGCGGCGCAGATCAAGGCGCTGGCCGGCGATCTCAAGCTCACGCACCTGTTCCTCGTCGGCAGCAAGGTGCAGTCCGACGACGACCGGGCGTTCATCCGCGATCAGTCGCCGGGGCTTGCGGTGCTCGGCTTCCTGCCCGTCGATCCCGGCGTGCGTCAGGCGGACCGTACCGGGCTGCCGGTCTTCGATGCCGCGCCCCTCCTGGCCGAAGCCGCTCGCGGGCTGGCCCAGGCGTTGGAGCAGGCGCTACAGCCCGCCTGATCGCGGGGCGTCCGCCCCAGCCAGAATCGTTGCCGCGAACGTTCCGGCCCGGCAATCCTTCGCCAGGCGGCATCGTGACAGAACGGGATGGACACCACCGCCAACTTGCCGAAGATGGTGCGCAGGAGCGCCATCCAGGGAACCGTCCGCACACACGGTCATTGACCCGGCCGTCAGGCATCATCATCCCAGGAGGTAAGACGTGGCTGACCTGAGAACGTCGTACATGGGACTCCAGCTCAAGAACCCGATCGTGCCCTCTGCCTCGCCCCTGTCTCGGGATCTGGCGGGGATCAAGGCGATGGAAGATGCCGGGGCGGGCGCGATCGTGCTCTACTCGCTCTTCCAGGAGCAGGTGGCCGCCCAGACGGGCGAAGTCCCCGATCGGCTGTTCCGCGCCGCGCTCAGCATCGCCGATGCCACCGTCCATTTCCCGCAGAGCCAGGAGTACCCGCGCGGCCCGGACGAGTACGTCGAACACGTACGCCGCGCCAAGGAAAGCGTGGGCATCCCGATCATCGCCAGCCTGAACGGGACCAGCAAGGGCGGCTGGCTGGATTACGCCAAGCGCTTGGAAGACGCCGGGGCCGACGGACTCGAGCTGAACATCTACTTCATCCCGACCACCGACACGCTCATGGGCCTGGACATCGAGACCGCCTACTTCGACGTCCTGCGGGCGGTGAAGCGGATGGTCAAGATCCCTGTCGCCGTCAAGCTCAGCCCGTTCTTCAGCGCCATCCCCAGTGTGGCGAGCCAGCTGGACGGCCTGGGCGCCAACGCGCTGGTGCTCTTCAACCGCTTCTATCAGCCCGACGTGGATGTGGCCACGCAGCAGATTCGCCCGGTGCTCACGCTCAGCCGGGCGGAGGACATCCTGCTGCCGCTGCGCTGGATCGCCATCCTGCACGGGCAGGTCGACTGCTCGCTGGCCCTGACCGGCGGCGTTCATTCCGCCGATGACGCGCTCAAGGCGATCCTCGTTGGTGCGAGCATCGCCAACGTCTGCTCGGTTCTGCTCAAAGCCGGCACGGCCAAGTTGGGCGAGATCGTGCGCACGCTGGGTGCCCGCATGGACGAACTGGGGATGGAGTCGGTCGACTCGATTCGCGGCCGCCTGAGCCTGCAGAGCCACGTCGCGCCTTCGGCCTTCGAACGCGCCAGCTACATCAAGCTCCTGCAGAGCTTCGGCAGGATCTAGAGCAATGGCCGTTCCGATTTCCCTGCGGGGTCACCGGGACGGCTCCATCCTCACCGGAGATCTCCCGCCCCGAGACGCGAGCCGCCATCTTGCCTGGCGGCCATCCCACGCGGCACGGGCAGCGGGCGGAACAGCGCCGGGGCCTTCGGATCATCGAACGGTGGTGCCGCCCGGCTGGCTAGGCAGTCTCGCACCGCCCGCGTTCCACATCCATGAATGTGGGGCGGTCAGGAGTCACGCTCCCCCATCCGTGTCAGGCAAGCCGAAATCGGCTCAGTGCGACAGCGCCGGCATCCGCCGGCGCTGGGCCTTCAAGGTATTCGACAGGAGCCTTGGAAGGATCGGCGGCCTCGAACGCCGGAACGCCGCCGCCTAACCGCCCCCCTCGCCGCGCAGCTCGCTCCGCCGCCGGCGGTAGGCGATGATCGGGCCGTCGCCCTGGATCAGCTTCTCCCCCATGCGCAGGTCGCTTCGCTTCGGGACCTGCGTCCGCACCACACGCTTGTCCTGGATCAGGATCACCCGATTCGCCGGCAGCGACGCAAGGTTGAACAGCTCCCGGAGCCCCGGCAGGCGCACCAGGCGCTGGTAGAAGCGGACGTACATGCGCGTGTTGGTTTCGTCGATCGGCACGAAGGCGGCCATGATGCGCACATCGTCGGATAGCCAGTTGTGCCAGGTGTTGGGGAAGTGGAACTGCAGCAGCGGGCGGCTACGCGGCTCGCCCAGGTCCTCCGCACGGATCGCCGCCTGCCCGTGATCCAGGTCGCTGTGGACCCAGATGTTCAGCCGGCCCCGCGGCAACCCGGGGAGATCCTCCCAGCGCACGACCGGTCCGTGCACCAGCGTCCGGTTCCCGCGCCCAATGGTCGTGGCGTGCACAAACGGCAGGTGGACAACATCCAGTTGGTTCTCGATGGCGCGCGAGTAGTGCACCGGCCAGTGATCCCGGATCGTGCCGTACGAAAACGCGTCATCGATCGAGTCGAACCAGGGCACATCCGGCGCAGCGCGCGCCGCGTCGCCCCACCAGACCCAGATGAAGCCGTGGGCGTCGCGTGCCGGGTAGGTCGCCGCCTGGAACGCCTTGGGCACCTCCGCCGCCCGCCCGTTGGCCGGGATCAGCGTGCAGCGTCCCGTGGGATCAAAGCTGAAACCGTGGAACGGGCACTCGATGCAGTCCTTCCCCAGCCGCCCCGCCGAGAGCGCCGCGCCGCGGTGCGGGCAGGCATCGCGCACACATACCGGGTCGCCGTTGGCTGCGCGCCAGAAGACCAGCGGCTCGCCGAACCGCGTCACCCCGACCGGCCGGCCCCGCGGCACCTCCTGCGATTCGAGGACTGCATACCATTGGTCTGGGATCATGCTGCCTCCGCCCGGGTTAATGGCCTGCCTGGCGGCGAGCATCGCCGCAGCCGGCCTTTCAGCAGATGCGCGGCAGCATCTCGCCGGCCAGCATGTCGACGATCCGCGTACCGCCGATGGCCGTCCGCATGAGGACCTTGCCCGCCGGTTGTGCCAGGACGCGGCCGACCATGCAGGCCTGCTCGCCGTAGCGCGTGCGGCGCAACGCCGCCAGTGCCGTCTCGGCCTCCGCTGCGGCAGCAATCACCACCAGCTTGCCCTCGTTGGCCACGTACAGCGCGTCCATACCCAGCAGCTCACAGGCGGACTGAACCGACGGCCGCACCGGAATGGCGGTCTCCTCCAGCTCAATCCCCACGTTGCTTTGCCGGGCGATCTCGTTCAGCGTCGTGGCCAGGCCGCCGCGGGTCGGGTCGCGGAGCACGTGCACCTCGATGCCGGCCTCGTACAACGCCTCGACCAGCCCGTGGATCGGAGCCATATCCGATTGGATGTCGCTGGCCAAGCCGAGCTCGCCGCGTGCTTCGAGGACGGCGATGCCGTGGTCCCCCAGCGGCCCGGAGACCAAGACGACGTCGCCGGGGTGCGCATGCCTGCCGCTCGGATCGCGCCCTTGCGGGACCCAGCCGACGCCGGCGGTCGAAATGAACACGCCGTCCGCCTTGCCGCGCTCAGCGACCTTCGTGTCACCGGCGACCAGGATGACACCGGCCTCTTCCGCCGCACGGTGCATCGACTCGATGACCCGATCCAGCGTCGCCAGCGGCAGTCCCTCCTCCAGGATAAAGGAAGCGGTCAGCCACAGCGGGCGCGCTCCCATGACCGCCAGGTCGTTCACCGTGCCGCACACGGCCAGCCGGCCGATGTCGCCGCCCGGGAAGAACAGAGGAGCCACAATGTGGGCGTCGGTCGTCACCGCTAGCCGTCCGGGACCCTGCGGAACCGGCAGCACGGCGGCGTCATCGCCCTGCTCCAGCGCCGGGTTCGCCAGGACTCGGCGGAAGTGGCGCGCCACCAGGTCATGCGTCATCTGCCCGCCGCTGCCGTGCCCAAGCACGATGGTGACCTCGTGGGGCAGCGGAAGCGGGCAGACCGCCCCCTCCATCGCGTGAACCCCGTCGTCTGCGCTCATCCCAGCCTATCCTTCATCCATCTCGCCTGTGCCCCGCGCTTCCTCGGCTCCGGCGCGTCCGCTGCTGCGCCCATAGCGATAGTACGCGGCGCAAGCGCCCTCCGAGGACACCATCGTGGCACCCAACGGATGCTCCGGCGTGCACGCCTGGCCAAAAGCCGAACAGTCGCCCGGCCGGCGCAGACCCTGCAGGATCTGACCGGCGATGCACAGCGGCGACTCCTCCGAATGCAACCCCTGAACCTCGAAGCGAAGCTCGGCGTCGAACTCGGCGAACTCCGGGCGCAGCTTCCATCCGCTGGCCTGGATACGGCCGATCCCGCGCCAGTTGCGATCGCAGACTTCCAGCACTTGGGCGATCACCTGCTGGGCGGCGGGATTGCCCTCCCGGGTGACAACCCTGGAGTAGGCGTTCTCGACATCCGCCCGCCCGTTCTCGAGCTGCTCCACTGCCAGGCGGATCCCCTGGATCAGATCGAGGGGCTCAAAGCCGGTGACGACAATCGGCACCTGGTAGCGGCGCGCAATCGGTTCGTACTCCCAATAGCCCATCACCGTGCACACGTGCCCGGCCGCCAGGAAGGCCTGCACCCGGTTGAGCGGCGAGCCCAGGATGGCGTGCATGGCCGGCGGGACGCACACGTGCGAGACGAGCACGCTGTAGTTCTGCAGCCCCAGGGCTTTCGCCTGGAGGACACTCATGCCGTTGGCCGGCGCGGTCGTTTCGAAGCCGATGGCGAAGAACACCACCTGCCGGTCCGGGTTCTCCCGTGCCAGGCGCACAGCATCCAGCGGCGAGTACACGACACGCACGTCCCCGCCGGCGGCCCGCACGGCGAACAGGTCCCGCCCCGACCCCGGGACGCGCAGCATGTCGCCGTACGAAGTGAAGATCACCTCCGGCCGCTCGGCGATAGCCAGCGCCTTGTCGATCAGTTCGAGCGACGTCACGCACACCGGGCAGCCCGGCCCGTGCACGAGCTCGATCGCATCGGGCAGGAGCTGATCCAGGCCATGGCGCACGATCGAGTGCGTCTGGCCGCCGCAGATCTCCATGATCACCCACGGGCGCGTGACCCGGCGATGGAGGTCAGCCAGCACGCCTCGCACCAGGGCCACGTCGCGGTACTCATCGAGGTGCTTCACGCCGTCTCCCCGGCTCCGGCCTGCGACGCGTCGAAGTCGACGATCTGACGCAGCGTCTCCAGCGTGGCTTGCGCCTCGGCCTCGCTCAGCAGGTTGAGCGCGAAGCCGACGTGCACGATGGCATAGTCGCCGACGCGCGCCTCCGGCACGTAGGTCAGGCAGGCCTCACGCGCCACGCCGCCGAAGTCCAGGCGGCCCATCGTCAGCCCGTCCCGGACGTAGATCTCCGTGATCTTGCCAGGTACCGCCAGACACATACCCACCTCCGAAGCCGTGCGCGTTCCGATCCTAGGCCGCGGCGCGTGAGCCTCCGCGATTCGTCCTGCGCGTGCCGAGGCGGAGCGCCGCCGCCGCCACCACCGCCTGTCCGAGGGCGATGCCCCCGTCATTCGCCGGTACCTGCCTGTGGGTCAGGACCGTGAAACCGTCCCGACGCAGGCGGCCCACCGTGTCGGTCAGCAAGGTCAGATTCTGCCAGACTCCGCCGCTCAATACGACCGTGGTCACACCCGTCTCAAGGCGCAGGTCGGCGCACATGCCCGCCACCATGCCGGCCACGCCGCGATGGAAGCGGGCCGCCAGGCGAGGAGCGGAGATGCCCGCCCTCCGATCGGCCACCAGCGCCCGGATCAGCGGCACCGGGTCGAGGATCACCCCCAGGCGCCCGAAGGCGTACTCGGCTGTTTCCGCGGGATCGACCCGTGCTTCCAGTTCGATCGCCGCCTGGGCCTCGTAGTTGACGCTCTGGCGCACACCGATCAGCGCCGCCGCGGCGTCGAAAAGCCGGCCCATGCTGGACGTGATCGGCTGTCGACCACCTCCCCCGCCCTGCGCCGCGGCCAGCAGGTTCGACACCACACGGCGGGCCCCCGGGTCCGCGGCGCCGACGGGCGGCAGGTCATCGTCCCAGTCGATGCCCGCGCGGCGCAGCCAGGCCAGCGCCAGGCGCCACGGCTGGCGGATGCATGCCTCACCGCCCGGCATCTCGATCGGCTGCAAGTAACCCAGGCGCGAATAGCCGGCGTAGTCGGCCAGCAGGAACTCGCCCCCCCACACGCTGGCATCATCCCCGTAGCCGGTGCCGTCGAACGCCACCCCAATCACCGGCCGATCGCCGGGCAGGCCGTGTTCGGCCATGCAGGCGGCAATGTGAGCATGGTGGTGCTGGACGCCGAACGCGGGCAGGCCCTGGCGCGCGGCCCGCTCGCGGACGTAGCGCGTCGCCAGGTAGTCCGGGTGCAGGTCGTACGCCAGTGCTTCGACGCCCACGCGGAACAGGTGCTCGTAGTGCTCGACGCCGTCCTCGAACGACCGCAGCGTCTCGTAGTTCTCCAGGTCACCGATATGATGGCTGACGAAAGCGTAGTCGTCGCGCGTCAGGCAGAAAGCGTTCTTCAGCTCGGCACCGCCGGCCAGGATCGGAGGTGCCGGCCAGGGCAGGTGCACCGGGTAGGGCGCGTACCCGCGGGCACGGCGCAGCGGGTAGGCGCAACCGGCGAAGGTGCGCACGACCGAATCGTCGCAGCGCATGTGGATCGGCCGGTCGTGCATCAGGAAGACATCGGCCAGCCCGCCCAGCCGGGCGCGTGCCTCGTCGTTGTCGGTGGCGATCGGCTCCTCCGACAGGTTGCCGCTCGTCATCACCAGCGCCTCCGGGAATCCCGGCGCCCGTTCGAGCAGCAGGTGATGCAACGGCGTGTACGGCAGCATCACGCCCAGCGTGTCCTGGCCCGGGGCGACCTGGCGCGCGACGTGCGAGCCCGCACGGCGGGGCACAACGACGATCGGACGTGCCGCCGAGAGGAGCAGTTCTCGCTCGCTTGCCGACCACAGCCCGTGCATCTCCGCCGCCTCGAGATCGGCCGCCATCACGGCGAAGGCCTTGTCGACGCGCAGCTTGCGCCGGCGGAGCTCGGACACCGCCTCTGCGTTCCCAGCGTCGCACGCCAGGTGGAAGCCGCCCAACCCCTTGATGGCGAGGATCCCGCCGAAGCGGAGCGCCTCGCGCGCCGAGGCCAGCGCCGCTTCGCCCCGCGCCGCTTCCTTGCCGCCGCGTTCGAGCCATACCTGCGGGCCGCACGCAGGGCAAGCGATTGGCTGCGCATGGAATCGGCGGTCGCGCGGGTCATCGTACTCCGCGGCGCACGCCGGGCACATGCGGAACCTTGCCATCGTCGTGCTCGGTCGATCGTAGGGGATGGCAGTGATGATCGTGAAGCGCGGGCCGCAGTTGGTGCAGTTGATGAACGGGTAGCGGTAGCGCCGATCGCGCGGGTCGAACAGCTCGCTCAGGCAGTCGGCGCACAGCCCGACGTCCGGCGAGACCGGCAGGAAGGCACCCGGCTGGTCGTGCGACTCGAGGATGGCGAACGTGGCGGACCCCGACGGCGGCTGAGGCTGCGACTCCAGCCGGTCGATCCGTGCCAGCGGAGGCGCCTCGGCGCGCAGCGCCGCAACGAAGGCCTGCAGTTCTTCGGGATCGCCGTCGACCTCGATTTCGACACCGGCGGCCGTGTTGCGCACCCAGCCTTTGAGGCCCAGGCGCGTGGCCAGCCCGTAGACGAATGGCCGGAAGCCCACGCCCTGGACGAGGCCCGTAGCGCGGACGCGCAGCCCCTGCTTCCTGTGAACCGGGACCGTCACGCCGCTCCCCTGCGTCGCTCAGCGACGGCGGCTTCGACCCAGCTCAGCCACGCCGGCAGGCCCTCGCCTGTCCGGCAGGAGACGGCGAAGGTGCGCACACCCGGGTTGAGCATTTCGACGCCCTGGCGGAAGCGCGCCATATCGAACTCGACGTACGGCAGCAGGTCGATCTTGTTGATCAGCAGCACGTCGACGCCGCGGTACATGCCCGGGTACTTGTACGGCTTGTCATCGCCCTCAGGAACCGAGGCGATCAGCACGCTGTGGTGTGTCCCCAGGCGGAAGGAAGCCGGGCAGACCAGGTTGCCGACGTTCTCGACAATCAGCAGGTCGAGGTTGGGCAGGTCAAGCTGCTGCAAGGCGCCCCGGACCATGACCGCGTCGAGGTGGCACTCGCCGCCGGTGTTGATCTGGATCGCTGTCGCCCCGGCGGCCGCGGCCCGGTCGGCATCCAAACTGGTGGCGATGTCGCCGTCGATCACCGCCAGGCGGAGTCTCCCGCTCAGGGCGCGCACGGTGTGCTCGATCAAGGACGTCTTGCCCGCCCCGGGCGAGGCCATCAGGTTGAGGCCAAGGACGCGTGCGGCATCCAGGCGGCCACGGTTCTCGTCCGCCAGGCGATCGTTGGCGCCCAGGATGTTCTCGACGACCGGAACGCGCTGCGGCATGCCTAGCCTCCCGTCGACTCGGGCTCGAGGGATTCGGCGGAGTCGACCTCGATCGATTCGACGAAGAACTCGTCGCCCGCCTTGACGCGCACCTGGGAACTGGCGCATGCCGGACATTCCCAGGAGTCCCCCGCCGGAGCGAACTCGTGTCCACACGCCTGGCAGCCAAAGCGCGCCGGCACCCGGCGGAAAACCAGCCTGGCGCCCTCCGCCGGCGTGCCGCGAGCGACGAAATCCCAGTAGAAGGCGACCGAGTCGTCAACGATGGACGACAGCTGGCCGACGACCAGGTGAATTGCAGACACGCGCCCTCCGCCAGCCTGGCGGGCATGGCGCAGGACGATCTCCAGCATGCTCTGGGTGACAGCCATCTCGTGCATGGGTACTTCCCCAAGCATACCAGCGGCACCCAAGGGATCGGTGTAAGGAAAGTCACGTGATGGATACGAATTCAATCTTATTTGACCAAGTAATGCCCCGTGTCACTCCAGGTTGTCGGCGTGCCGCGACAACTCGATCTCAGGGCTTCACAGGAGTCACAGGCGTGCCTGCCTCGCAGCCGGGCAGGCAAGCATGCACCCACGATCAGTTCGGGAGCCAGACCTGCCTGGGGCCGCAAGGGGCGGGAACGACCTCAGGAGGCGGGCAATAAGATTCCAGGTCCAAGAAACCCCGGGACGACGGCCTCAAGGTAGCCTATCCCACTCCGGCCCTTTCCGGATGAGCCCATTTGTGCCATCCGTCACAAGGCGGGCGTGACATTCATCCCTTCGCCCTGACGTTGAACCATACGAGAATCAGGTCCAACATTCGATTAGCCAGATATGCGTATGACGGCTCGAAGCCCAGGAGCGCGGCACGCATGACCACGATCCCCGAGTCAGAAGTAATGCAGCTCCACGCCGAGGTGTGCGCCGCCCTCTCGGAGCCTAAGCGCATCATGATCATCTACGAGCTGGCCGCCGGCCCGCGGCACGTAACCGACCTGGCGGCTGCATTGCACAGCCCTCAACCCGTCATCTCGCGCCACCTGAAAGTGCTGCGCGAACGCGGCGTCGTCGCCGCCGAACGCCAGGGGAGCATGGTGGTTTACAGCCTGGCCGACGGGCGTGTCGTGCAGGCGCTCGATCTGCTGCGCGCCTTCATGGCCAGCACGCTGACCGATCGCGCCCGGGTGGCCTCCGTCCCCCGCGCGCCAGGCGGCGATGCCCCTTATCCAAGGAGCGAAGCATGAAGTCCCTGGTGGTTCTCGGCGCCGGCACCGCCGGCACGACGGTCGCCAACCGTCTGCATCCTCTGCTCGACAGCGACCAGTGGCGCATCATCGTCGTCGACCAGAACGAGACCCACTACTACCAGCCTGGGTTTCTGTTCATCCCGTTCGGGATCTATTCCCGCAACGACGTCGTCAAGCCCAAGCGCGACTTCATCCCCGCCGGCGTCGAGCTGATCATGTCGCCGATCGAAGCCATCGATGCCGAGCACAACCGGGTGAGGCTGGCCAAGGACAAGCGCATCCTGCCCTACGACTTCCTGGTGATCGCCACCGGCTGCCAGATCCGGCCCGAGCAGACGCCGGGCCTGAAGGACGGTGCCTGGGGCCACACGATCCACGAGTTCTACACCGTCGACGGCGCCGTGGCCCTGGCCAAGCACCTGCGCACCTGGCCGGGAGGGCGTCTGGTGGTCAACGTCGTCGACAACCCGATCAAGTGCCCGGTGGCCCCGCTCGAGTTCCTGATGCTGGCCGACTCGTACTTCACCGAGCACGGCCTGCGCGAGCGCGTCGACATCACCTACGCCACCCCGCTGCCGGGAGCCTTCACGAAACCGATCGCCTCGCGCCACCTGGGCGACATCCTGGAACGCAAGTCGATCAAGGTCATCCCCGACTTCCTGATCGAGCGCGTCGATCCCGAAGCCCACCGGATTGTCTCCTACGACGAGCAGAGCCTCGAGTACGACCTGCTGATCAGCGTCCCGCTCAACATGGGCGACGAGGTGATCGCACACTCGGGACTTGGGGACGACTTGAACTACGTCCCGGTCGACAAGCACACACTCCAGTCGACCCGGCACGCCAACATCTTCTCCCTGGGGGATGCCGCCTCCCTGCCGACATCCAAGGCCGGCTCGGTGGCCCACTTCGCCGTCGACAGCTTCGCCGACAACTTCCTGCGTGTGATCGACGGCCTAGACCTGCTGCCGACGTTCGACGGCCACGCCAACTGCTTCATCGAGTCCGGCTTCGGAAAGGGGATGCTGATCGATTTCAACTACGATGTCGAGCCCCTCCCGGGTCACTACCCCCTGCCCGGCATCGGCCCCTTCAGCCTGCTCCAGGAGACGGAGATGAACCACTGGGGCAAGATGCTGTTCCGCTGGATGTACTGGAACCTGCTGCTCAAGGGGCAGGAACTGCCGTTGCCGGCCAGGATGACCATGGCCGGCAAGATGTACCGCTAACGAGGCCGCCATGGACACCGCCTCCGCCGAATTGAACGCCAAGATCGACGCCCTCACCACGCAGGTCGTCTACCTGAGCGAGCAGGCCCACCTGGCCGAGCGCCAGCGCCAGGAGCGCGCCGAGTTGGTGCGCGACGTCACGCCGATCGCCGACCAGGCTTTCCACCTTGCCATCGAGCAGCTGGAGGAGGTGCAGGAATACGTCGACCTGGCCGACCTGCTGCGCCTCCTCAAGCGCCTGCTTCGCAACGCCCGCAACCTCGAGCGCATGCTGGACCAGCTCGAGGCGGTCAGCGACCTGGCCGGCACGCTCGGCCCGCTGACCGACCAGGCCTTCGAGAAGTCCGTGGATGCGCTGGCCGAGATGGAGCGCCGGGGCTATTTCGCCTTCGCCCGCGGCGGAGCGCACATCCTCGATACGCTGGTCACCTCTTTCAGCGAAGACGATGTCCGCCGCCTGGGCGACAACGTCGTCCTGATCGCCAACACGGTCAAGGACATGACGCAGCCGGAGATTCTGGGCTTCGTGCGCAACACGCTGCTGCTGGCCGAGCAGGGGCTCGAACAACCGCTCGATACCTCGACCGTGGGCCTGCTGCGCCAGATGAGTGACCCGCGCGTCCGGCGTGGTCTGGCGCTCACGCTGCGCGTGCTGCAGGCCGTCGGTGCCCACGCGGGCGCTTCGTCCCGGTAACCATCGTCCACCTCAAGGAGGACTGTATGCCCACCCGTACCATCGCAGGCAAGACCGTAGCCGTCAACGACGAAGGCTTCATGACCAACCCGATTGAATGGACCAAGGAGATCGCCGCGGAGCTGGCCAGGGAGGAGGGCCTGCCCACCCTGACCGACGCCCACTGGAAGGTGATCGAGTTCTGCCGCCAGGACGCCACCACCACGGGCAAGGCGCCGACCCTGCGCCAGATCACCAACGGCGCCGGCGTTTCCACCAAGGACATGTTCGCTCTGTTCCCCAAGGGGCCGGCGAAGAAGGTCGCCCGCATCTCGGGGCTGGGCAAGCCCGAGGGCTGCGTCTAGCCGCCCACCACCCGAACCCACACAAACGGAGACATGACCATGGCTGACACAAACCGCAAGATCGCGTTCATTTGCTCCAAGGGCGACCTGGACATGGCCTATCCCGCCCTCATCATGGGCTGGGCAGCCCTGGGCAACGGCATCGACGTGACCATGTTCTTCACGTTCTGGGGGCTCGACCTGGTCACCAAGAAACGCGTCGACAGGCTGGAGATTGCTCCCGTCGCCAACACCAGCTTCAAGATGAGCATGATGGGTTTGCCGACCGGCAACCTGGGGATCCCCAACATCATGGGCATCATCCCCGGCATGACGGCCTTCGCCACCTGGTTCATGAAGACGAAGATGAAGGGCCTGGGCGTTCCCCCCGTGCGCGAGTACCTCCAGATGCTCTCGGATGGCGGCGCCAAGATGTACGGCTGCAAGATGACCGTGGATATGTTCGGCATCAAGAAGGAGGATTTCCTGCCGTGCATCGAGAGTGTGGTCACCGCCGGCGACTTCATGGACATGACCGAAGGCTCGCAGATCATCTTCATCTAGGCACCGCATCGCTTCCAGACACGTCACGACATGCGGCCCCGCCATGGAAACCCATGGCGGGGCCGCATGTGATTCGGCGAACGGGCTACGGGAGCGCCGAGGGGAATCGGTGGACGGAACCGGTCCCGCCGGGCCTGTCGTCTAGGTGGCGGTCGGCGTCGGCGTCAAAGTATCGGTGGGCAGCAGCGTCTCGGTCGCAGTCGGTGTCACCGTCGAGGTCCCAGTCGGTGTCACCGTCGAGGTCCCAGTCAGTGTGGGGGTCAATGTCGCCGTTGGCGTGAGACTGGGCGTCAGCGTAATCGGCAGAAGCTCCCAGCGCACCTGGACTCTTGCCGACCCGCCCCCGTCGTAGTACTCCGCACGCAGCGTGTGGGCACCCGTGAGCGAGCGGTCGAGAGTGTAGAGCGTGCTGCCGTCCGAGGTGTGCCACTCGTCGATCACGCGCACGTCATCGATCCACAGCCGCAGGCCATCGTCGGCCCGCAGGCTGAAGCGGTAGATGCCGCTGGGGAAGGTCACGGCCCGCGTCCACCGCACCGAGAAGCGATCGGAGGGCACGCCGGAGGCCGGTGCGGCCGACCCCCAGTCGAAGTCGATCTGCGCGTCGTTGCGCAGCAAGGACGGAGCGCCGGACAGATCGGCGTTGGGCCAGTACTCGCCCTTCCAATCCGGGAAGGACGGCTCGCGCACCTTCTCCCAGAACAGGCGGGCCGCGGCCAGGCCCCGCTCCTCGAAGTACTCGAGCCGCAGGCTGTGGTCGCCACGCGTCAGGCCGATGTCCTGGGTGAACTCACGCGACGTTCCGGTAGCCCAGGCGTCGATCAGCAAGTTGCCGTCCACCCACAGCCGGGTGCCATCGTCAACCACGACATGAAAGCGGTAGATGGCCTGATCGAATCGGGTCGCGCCGGTCCAGCGGGCCGAGAAACCGTCCACAGGCAGCGCAGGGGCGGGTGAACCGTTCTCCCAGGAGAAGTCGATGGCCATGTCGTGCCGCGCCAAAGCCGGCGTGCCGCGCAGATCCCGGTTGGCGTAGTACTCGGCCTTCCACCCGCCGGTAACGGTCGTTCCCGGAGCTGCGACAACGACCTCGAGCCAAAGCGGGTTGACGCCGGTGCGGGGCGTCCCAAAGAGCAGCCCCTTGTTGTTGCGCAGCAGCCAGTAGCCACGGTAGGTGCCGCGCGCTGTGGGCGCTACCAGGTCCACCGCCAGGTCGACCGTCGAGCCGGGCTGGATGGAGGCCGCCAGCGGGACGACGGCGGCACCACCCATGCGCTCCCCGCTGGAAAACACCAGCGCGTAGGCGGGCGTCCAAGTGCAGGTCCCGGCGTTGCGCAAGCGCCACACTTTGCGGAAAGGCTCACCCGCAATCACCGGCGAACCGTCGGGCAGCGTAATGTCCTGCACGGACCCGGCCAGGTCGGTGCATCCGGCAGGTGTGGCCACGTTCGGCGGGGGTAGCGGCGACGGTGTGGTTGCCGGCAGGCCGTTGATGTCCCAGCCGAAATCCTGCGCGGGGATCTGCTCGCCGGGGGCGACGGTGACCTCGCGCGCGGCCTGTGCCCGAAGGCTGGTCGCGGCCGGGAGTGTCCAGCGGCCGTTCGCGAGCACGGTGGTGTTGACAGGGTCATTGGCGTCGATGGTCAGACAGTAGCGACCGGAGAGGAGCGAGGCGAAGATGAAGTCACCGTCCGTACCGGTTGTCGTGGTGGTGAGCGGTGTCCCAGGACAGCCGCCTTCGGCCAGCACAACTCGCAAGCCGGCCAGTCCCGGCTCCCCAGGCTCCTCCAGTCCATTCGCCTGGAACGTGCCATCGATCAGCGGAATGCAGCCAGGCGAATAGGGAACCGGCGAAAGACCCTCCGACAGCGGGAGATCACACAGGTCGTGCCAAGCCCGGCCGGAGATGGAGGCGCTGGCTGGGATCGGCAGCGGCGTCAGTGTTGGGAGACCCCGCTCTGGCGTCAGCGGGATGGTCACGCTGCAGCCTGCCAGGGTCACCGCCACAAAGGCCATCCTGGTCGCGATCCTGGCCCATGTCCCTGTTCGCGTGTTCACCGTCCACCCGACCTGGCGCTCAACATGAATGCAGCCCCATCCTCGGTCGCCCCGGCGCCCGGATTGGCTCCCAGATTGTAGCCGGATGTGGGGGAGCGCACTCAACCCTGCACTTCCTGCGGCTCCCAGTACGGAGGCGCGCGTTGCCTCTGCCTCGCGGCGCGTGTATGCTATCGAGGGGAGAGGCCGACGAGCATGGGTCCGGAGCTGACTCACCAGCCATCCCACACATGTCCGCGCCGAATCCCATGGCTGCCTTGCGCCAGGGTCCACACCGCTCGGGGTGAGCCAACATCCCGGACTTGCATGCACACCCAAGGCCTCCATCGTCTTGGTCAAGGCCTGGGCCGCGTGGCGCATTCTCGATCGGTCCCCGGGGGATTCCCGAAAGCGGGCGTCCCGAGGTCGTTGCGCCAGCGGGCGCTGGTTGTCTCCCGTCAAGCGCGGGCCTGGGCCGTAGCTTCCGCTGTACTTATGCTGAGCGGTCCACAGGAGGCTCATCGATGCCGGCGAGATACCTGATTGGCCTGGATGTGGGTGGCAGTGGCGGACGCTGCTTGATCTTCGACCACCAGACCCGCAGCGTGACGACCAGCCTCAGCCCATGGACGCACCCTCCCGATCCGGAGGCGGGCGGCTGGGCGTTTGCCTTCGACACCGCAAGTGTCTGGCGCGCGTTGGGGCAGACCGTCCGGCAGGCTTTGGCGCAAGCCGGTGTCGCGCCCGGCGAGGTGGCCGGCCTGGCGGCCACCAGCTTCCGGCACGGTATGGTCGTCGTCGATCGCCACGGTGGCGTGCTGCTGGCGACACCCAACAAGGACGCGCGCGCTGCGGACTTCGGCATGGACCTGGCTATGGAGCGTGGCCCGCAGATCTACCAGCGGACCGGCCACTACCCCGGCGCCATCTTCAACAGCTCGCGCCTGGCCTGGTTGAAGGCCCGTCGCCCAGAGGCACTCGCGGCCGCGCACGCGGTCCTGAGCGTCAGCGACTGGATCGGCTACCTGCTCACAGGCGCGCTCGCCTCCGAACCCTCACAGGCGGCGGAAAGCGGCCTCCTGGATCTGAACACGCGTGCATGGGCCGGCGACCTGATCCAAGCGATCGGCGTGCCGGAGAGCCTGTTCCCGCCCCTGCTCCCGGCTGGGACCCGGCTCGGCAGCCTAAGTGAGTCCGCAGCCGCTCACCTGGGCCTGGCGCCGGGGACACCCGTGGCCGTGGGCGCGGCCGACACCCAGTCGGGGCTGCTCGGCGTCGGCGCGGTTGCCCCCGGACAGCTGGCCGTGATCGCCGGGACGACCACGCCCGTCCAGTTCATCACCGAGAAGCCTATCCTCGATCCGCACATGCGCACGTGGGCCGGACTGCACGCCATCCCTGGGCAGTATGTCTGCGAGAGCAATGCCGGCGCGATGGGGACCACGCTCGATTGGCTCGCCCGGCTCCTGTTTCCCGAGAGCGCCAGCCCCGTGGCGAGGCTGTGCGCCGCCGCCAGCGAATCCACACCGGGAGCTAATGGCGTCATCTCCACGATCGGCGCGCAGGTGTTCCACGCCTCCTCCATGGGGCTCCCGGTCGACAGCCTGACTTTCTCATCCGTGGCGATGCGTGCGGGCGCGGCCGCCGCGGCCGATGTCTCTCAGGCCGTCCTCGAGGGCATGGCCTACGCCGTGCGCGCCAACATCGAGCAGATCCAGGAGGCCTCGGGGACTCAAGTTGAGGAGATCTGGCTCGGCGGCGGCATGAGCCGCAGCGCGCGGTGGTCGCAGATCCTCAGCGACGTTCTCGGATGCCGCGTGCATGCCAGCGCCATCCCCGAGGCGTCTGCCCTGGGTGCGGCGCTTTGCGCCGCCGTGGGCGCCGGCCTGGCGCCTGACTTGGTGACGGCGGTGCGCTCGCTCGTGACTCCGGCGCGTGAGCACGCGCCGGGCGAGGCGGCACGCTCCTACCCCGGTCGCTACGCGGACTGGCAGACCGTGCGCCGCGCTCGAGCCTCCGCCGATGAAGCCACCGCCAATCAGATCATCGAACAGATGCCCTCGCCGGCACGCGTCGCACCCGGCCACGCTTCGCCCGGTTTCCGGCCGCGCATCTTCGTCAGCGCCGATCTCGATCCGGCCGCCGTCGACGACCTGCGCGCCCTGGGCGAGGTGATGCACAGCAGCTACCGTGAGGGGCGCATGCTCGTCGGCGAAGAACTGGTCGAGACGCTGGCCGGCTATCACGTCTTCGTCACCGAGGTCGACATCTTGAGTGCCGAGGACCTGGTCAAGCTCCCAGACCTGCGCATGGTGGCCGTGTGCCGCGGCAATCCGGTCAACGTCGATATCCCGGCCTGCACGGCGGCCGGCATCCCGGTGGTGAACACACCGGCGCGCAACGCCGACGCCGTCGCCGACCTGGCGGTGGCGTTCATGCTGATGCTCGCTCGCAAGATCCCCGAGGCGGCGGCCTTCCTGCACGAGCCCGGCGCCGAGGCCGGCGACATGGGACGCATGGGCGTCGCCCACGAGCGATTCCTGGGCGCAGAGCTGTGGCGCAAGACCATTGGCGTCGTGGGCGGAGGCGCTATCGGGCGCAAGGTCGTCGCTCGCCTGTTGCCCTTCGGCGCCCTGCCCCTCGTCTACGATCCGTATCTCAGCCCTGACCAGATCGCGCAGATGGGCGCCGAGCCCGCCTCGCTGGAAGAACTTCTCGGGGCCAGCGACATGGTCACGCTGCACGCCCCGGTCACGGAAGCCACGCAGGGCATGATCGATGCCCGCGCGCTGCAGTTGATGAAGCCCGGGGCATTCCTGGTCAACACGGCCCGCGCCGCACTGGTTGACGGCGACGCCCTGCTGGACGGGCTTCGCTCCGGGCACCTCGGCGGCGCGGCATTGGATGTCTTCCCGGTTGAACCACCCGGCGCCGAGGATCCATTGCTGGCCATGCCCAACGTGATCGCCACCCCGCATGTGGGCGGCAACACACGGGAGGTGGCCGCCCACCAGGGGGCCATCGTCGCCGGGGAGCTCCGCCGGTTGCTCGCCGGGCAGGCGCCGGAGCACGTCCTGAACCCAGGCGTCCTGGCCGCTTTTGCATGGACCGGCGAACGGAAGGTGGCCGAGAAGGAACTGCACCGTCTGGCCTCCGTGCCTGGCCCCGGAGCTACCGACCTGGATGTCGCCGCGCAGCGCCGGGCGGCCGCGGCACCCCCGCCGGTGAAGAAGCCCGGCTTGCTCGCATCGCTCAAGAAGGCCGTGGGCGTCGAGAAGCCCGCTCCGCGCCCACCGGCCGCCTCCTCCGGTCCTGCCGCCGGCGCTCGCCAGACGATGCTCCGCATTCTGGAAGCCTTCACCGAGAACGTCCGCCACGACGCCAACATGGCCGCGTTCGCCTCGGGCAAGAACGTCGTCTTCCTGTTCACGATCAAGGATCTGGATCAGGGATTCTTCCTGAGCTTCGTCGACGGTGCCGTCGGGGCCGGCCTCGGCAGCCCGGAGCGTGAACCGGACGTCCGGCTGAAGATGGCCAGCGACACGCTCGACGGCATGTTCACCGGCCGGATCAACGCCATGAAGGCCGCCATGGGCGGCAAGATGTCCTTCAGCGGCGACACCGGGAAGGCCATGGCCTTCCAGCGCATCCAGGCCGACATGGGCCGCCTGTACTCCGAGGCGCGCGCCCGCGTCGGCGATCCGGGCGACCTGACGCAGTTGGGCGCCGCTCCGCCGGCTGCGACCGCTTCCGTCGCAGCTCCGGTTGCCCAGCCGAACGCCGCCGGGGCCGCACCGATGGCCATCCGCGTGGGCGACGTGCGCGACGCGATCCTGGCGGTCACCGGCGAGTTGTACGCCAAGGGCATGATCACCCCGACCGGCGGAAACGTCAGTGCCCGCTGCGACGACAACCCCAGCGAGATCTGGATCACACCCAGCGCCATCTTCAAGGGCGACCTGCGCCCCGACATGATGGTGCGCATCGACCTGGACGGCAACGTCGTGGGCGAAACGGACTACAGCGCCTCCAGCGAGCGACGGGTCCATTGCTCCATCTACAAGGCACGCCCGGACATCCAGGCCGTCGTCCACAGCCACGCCCCGCAGGCGATGTTGATGGCGCTAACCGGGACGAAGTTCCTGCCGGTCTCCACCGAGGCCGCCTTTCTGGGCGACATCCCCGTGGTGCCATTCATCATGCCCGGCACGAATGAACTCGGCGACCGCGTGGCCCAGGCCATGGGAGCCGGCTCCGCCGCGCTGATGCAGAACCACGGGCTGGTGGTCGCCGGGAGCAGCCTGCGCCGGGCGGCCGACACGACCGACGTGATCGAGGTCACGGCGCACAAGATCCTGACCTGCAAGGCGCTGGGCGTCGAGCCGCCCGTGCTCCCGGAGGACGTGGTCAAGACGCTGCGCGAGATGGGAGCGATGATGGCCTGAGGGGCTCGGGCTGGCCGACCAGAGTGGTGCGGCTGGGCCGCATGCCTGTTATTGACGCAGGACGGGGCTGCCCTGAAGCCTACCTGAGAGACTCCCTGGTCGGGCTATCACGGTCCAGGAACGGAAGCCTTCAGGTTGCAGTCAGCCGCGCCGTTGAATGGCGGTGCGCGAATACCTCCCAATTGTACCAATTTCCCATATATTGTATACTTTCGCCAATCATGAGGCCCACCCCGGGATCCTTGGCGTACGGACAGGGTCCCTGGCTCCTGCGGCGGGAGCAGTACTCGCCACACGCATGCCGCGGCAAATGGTGATCCTGCCCGATGCTCGTGGATCGAAGGACCAAGTTGCGAGAGGACTCAGCGGCTTGCGACGAGCTCCTGCGGCGCCTCACGCCGAGCCCGCTTGGCTTGCGCTTGGCCTCCTTCACCTGCTCAGCGAGCACCAACTCTGCCCATCGTCTGGAACGGAGGCAATCCGGCACCCGTCGCTCTGGCCGATCTCGCGCAATGCCGGAATCTAGTCGCCGCGGGCGTCCTTCCACCGTCCACCATGCCTGTCCGCCCGCTCCCAGGCGCAACGATCGCAGTGTTCAAGGCCTTCGTCTGGTCAGACCGACGAAGGTCGAACCTCTGCTCGCCAGACCCGCCTCTTCTCTTGGGAGTGCGAGATCCCGCCTTGACAGGATCAGGGTGTGTGGACAGATCCCCGGGACCTTCGCGTTTGCCGGAGATAGCAGAACATCTGAACTGGTTCGCGACGTACCCCTGGGCAATGGCCGCAATTCACACGCCCTTGTCGGCTGCAGAACCCGGATCGGAATGCGCGACCAGTCGGCTTCCCTCAGACCGGTCCATGTCACGACCATCGGGTCACGCAGGCTTCGATCGACCTCGAGGCGAACCCGCTCTGACGCCCGGGTTGGGAAGGACAAAGGCATGAAGGCGACTCCCGCTACGAATCGACTTCAACAGGGTGTCGCTGCCCTGCTCGTTGAAGCCATGTTGATCCCCTCTGCCTGCGCCTCGGCACGGAGCGCGAGCCTTTTCCTTGGGTCATGGTCGGGCGAGCACCGCCGGCCGTTGGGCCTGTCGGGGACTTGGACTTGCCGCTCCGGTCAACTCCCCATTCCAGTTCGCGCCGTAGGAAGAGGAGGCAAGAACGATGGCTAGTTTGTCGCTTGCCCGACTCCGGGCCAACCGAGTCGTCAAGGAAGGACTTGCGATGCACAGGACTTTGCCTGGCTTGAGCCTGGCGGTAGTGCTACTGGCCGGCTGCAACTACCCGCTAGCCTCGACGGCCTCCGGCCTGCCTGAGGCCTGGATCGATGCACCGCTGAACGGCACCACGTTGCCCCTTGGCCCAGTAGAGGTGGTGTGGCACGCCGCCGCGCTTGAGGGCGTCGCCCAGGTAGAGTTCGGAATCAACGGGTCTCCCATGCCGTCGGCTCCACCTGACAACGCAGGGGGCTCCTTCGTGATGGGGAAGCAAGGTTGGGTGCCGGCCGCTGCCGGGAACTACATCTTGCATGTCCGAGCCCAAGACAAGGGCGGCACCTGGGGGCCTGTGGCGAGCGTCGCGGTAACTGTCCTCGACACAGAGCAGCTCCTACCGAGCGCCTCGCCCACGCCGACGGAATCTGCGCCGGAAAGCCCGACGCCAACGGTCACGCCCCGGGCCACCGCGACGTCCACGCCGACGACTCAGGTGAGCATCGAACGGGTGCGCATTTCGACCGATCGCGTTGCCTACGAAGGTGGAAGCAGTTGTGCACCCATGGAGGTCACCATTCTGTATCGCGCTATCGATCCGGCCGGGATCAAGACCGTGGTTCTGTTCTACCGGCTCCGCAACTCGGCGAGCGGCGAGGCAACGGACTACTTCTCGCAAGCCATGGTTCCGCAAGACGGCGACCTGTACTCGATTGTCATCAACCCTGCCGAGGACATCATCAGCCACGTGGGCTTTCCGGGTTCCGGCGAAGCATGGCTGCAGTATCAGGCGGTGATCCAGAATAACCGAGGAGACACCAGCACGCGCACGCCGCTGCTATCCGATATCACCGTCTTGGGATGCTGAGCTTGTCCATCGGAGGATCCGGCGAGCCAAGCGTCACCTGGTCAGCGGAGCCGGCCCCCGCTTCCGCCCGGGCCGACGCCAGTGGCAACCATCCCGCTGAGGGTGACCAAGGATTGGCCGAGGTTCGCTCTCGCTGATCATCACGTGCTAGCCGCAAGCCGTCCGCAGCGGTCGACGTGCAAGGCAGGAGGCTCATCGTCATGAAGGTCTTCACGGTCAAAGGTCTACTTGTCGCAGGCGCGCTCCTGGCGCTGGGAGCCGGAGGGGCGGCGGCTGTGCTGGTGCTCAGGCTACCCCCGGTGCCGAGCCAGATTCCAGCGGCGCCGATGATCGTCACTCTGATCCAGCCCGCCAATGGCTCGGGGGCGGGAGCGGGCTCAACCGTGCGGGTGTCGGCTCAGGCGGTAGCCCCCCACCCGGTTGTGATGATGGAACTGTTGGCCGATAGCCTCTCCGGCGGTGGAACGGCGCCAACATCCATAGAGGAGAACATCTACACCGCTTCGCTGGAGTGGTCGCCGAGCCCTGGCCCGCATGTGCTGATCGTTCGGGCAACGGATGATCAAGGCCATATCGGGCTTTCCAACGTCGTACGCGTCGACGGCCTGGTGGCGACGGACTCGATGGAAATGCAACCGTTTGTCGCCCGGGGCGGCGAGACCATCGAGGAATTGGCGCAGACCTTCGGAACGACGGTGCCAGCCATCCAGACCTACAACGGTGGACTGAGCGAGGGGCAGGCGTTGGAGCCCGGGCAGGAGCTCTCGATTCCGATCCCTACCCACTACGATGCGACGTGGGGTGAGCCTTCGCCTGCCGCGCCTCTTCCTCAGGACATTGGAGCCGCCGCGCAGATATCCCCGCTCAGCTTCTGGCTGGGCACCGCCTTCTCGCCGGTGCCCAGCGCGCCGCCTGCGCCCTCGGATATTTCGGCGGCGGCCCAAGGCTGTGACGTCTCCTTGGCTGTCGCCGACAACTCTGTGGATGAGGCGGGATTCTTCTTGTATCGGCTGGGCCAGGGCAGCCCAGCCTTCGAACGCATCGCCACCCTGGGGCCGCATGACGGGGATGGCCTGTTCAGCTTCATCGACGCCCAACTTTCCGGCACCTACACCTACTACGCCTCGGCTTTCAATCCCGCCGGCGAGTCACCGGGGCCGATGGCCCAGGTGACGCTGCCCTCCGCCGCTTGCGGCACAGCTGAGTGGAGCGGCGACTTGTCCCTGGTGGGCAGCCTTCTGGCCTCCCCGATCGTCGCGGACCAGGCGTACTTCTATGCCTCGGCCAATGGCGGCCAGTGGAGACGTGTTCCGAGCGACCCGAATGCGTTTCTGCCTGCCGTCCAGGGCGGCTACGACGTCAGTCCGTTTCTGGCCGATCTGGCCGCCGGCGCTGGGGGCGCAGTGACGACTCTATCGCTCGATGGCTGGGGCTGGGGCGGTGGCAGGCTCGCACACTTAGGACAGGGAAGCGCCAACTTCTCATCGGGGAACGCAGGGGGCAACCTGGCCCCCCTCTACTCGTGGACCGCCCTACAGGGCAGCCACGCGTCCACCCTCTCCGGTGACCCGTCGATGGTCGCATTCTACTCGGACAAGATCATCTTCAAGACGCCGGCGAGCTTCATCTTCCGCTGGAAGACCGGTTCTCCGGTAGCCACGAGCGCCCGATGGGAAGTCTCGAAATCGCCGTACTTCCTGCCTGCGTCGATCGTGGCTGAGGGCGTGGAGGAACTAGAGCCGGCTTTCCAGGAATACAGCTATTTCCACATTGCCTTTGATGACCTGCTGGCGTTGACGGCGAAAGCAGGGGACCAGGGGGGGGCGCCGATCATGCAGGGCCCGGTTCCCTTTGGTTCGGAGCAGGCGCTCAAACTGAGCGCAGGTCAGAGTGTTGCCTTTGCCCAAGCCGACCCGGAGGCATTCTGGCCAGGTGGCGGGCAAAGCCTGGGCGATGCAGTCGCAGCCGGCAGCCTGCTGCCCATCGGAGCCGGGGTGATGAACGAGTACTACGTCCGCCTGACGCCGATGGTGGGAACTCAAGTCGTTGGCGAGCCATCGAACACCGTTGTCGCCCGCTACGACCCGGAGTTGGACACCACCGGAGGGATACAGATCCAGTACTTGGGTCCGGAGTACTACACCCCGCTCTACGAGGTCGAGATTCTAGACTACACGCCCGGCGCGGCAGAAGATCCAAACTCCTGGGGCTGCGTGGAAGTCGTCAAAGTGGAGGGGGGGTCGTACGCGGACTCATTGGGTTGGAAGGTTGGCATGAAGCAGTGCCCCCCGTCCTACAAGGGCGCGGGCTATCAGGGGTGGAAGGGCGTGGAGCAGGATCTCGGGAAGGCGGGAGGGTGGCTGAAGAAGGGACTCAACTGGGCGTCCAAGGCCTGGCAGGACATCAAGGCGTATGCCGTCAAGCTCATGCTGATGTACACCCCCCTCGGTCTGCAGTGCCAATTCGCTGAGGCGGTTGTCCTGCCGGAAGGTACGTGCCAAAAGGTATTTGCTGTTGGCGTTGACATCGCGCTGACCTCCATGGGCATCCCGCCCACCATCCCGAATTTCGACAAGCTGATGGACGAGGGGCTCGACTACGCTGTCGAGCTTGCGGCCCAGGAAGCGTTGAAGGAGGTGCCGGCCTGCGTCGGCCCGTGCGAGGAGGCCGTCAAAGACAAGATCCGCGAGGTGCTCGAGGCTGCCATCGACGAGGTCGCCGGCCAGAGTGTGGCGCCGTCATGCGTGAGCGAGGTCGAGGCACACGAGAACGGCCGCGAGCCGTGGTGCCCCCCGTCCGGTTTGGTGGTAAGGCCCGCCCTTGGCGCGGTGGACAGCCCGCCAACCATCGTGGTGCGTCTGACACGCCGCCTCGATGTTCCGGACCCGGCCAACCTGCCGGTTTGCTACCTCGACCTGGGCGCCGCGTATACCATCCACGGATGGAACGCGAACTACCCAGAGTTCAGCGCCGACCCATTTGGCGGCGGATCTCTGCCCATCCCGCCACTTGCGCCGGGCCAGTCAATCCAGGTGGCTGCGGCGCTCAACGATCGGAGGATCGTTGACTTCCCCTGGAAGTCCTACGTCGGGGATCCGTATGCGTTTCACGACTGGGGCAATATGGTCTGGTACGGCACGTCGCATGCGCGGGCGAGTGCGGGTTTTGTGATCCCGCCGGGCTACGCGCAAAGCAGCCCGCCGTCCCTTTGTGCCCCTGTGGTCACCAGCGAGGAGAAGGGTGCCCAGTCGAAGGGGTGGAAGCTCAAGTGATGGCGCTGCATCAGCACCCGCCGGGGATAGACGGGAGCGCAGGCGACCGTGTTGGCAAGGCCTTGGCGCGAAACGCCGCTCCGGCAGATGTCGGCTGTGCCAGAGGATGCCAACCCGGACATGCCAACCGCACTTCAGGATGCTTGAGGCCGCCTGTCGGCTGGGTTCGGCCGTGGCCCTGCCCTTCCCTGCCCCGCAGCCAGCTCATGGATCTTGGCCGCACGGCCCTGAGGCGATGCATTGACCTTGGCTGAGAAGATCCAGCTTGCTATGTTCGTGGCGGGGTTTCTGTTGATCTGGGCCAGTAGTCAGTTCGACCTCGCCCTCCTGTTCAACCTCGGCGTCGCCCTGCTGGGCGGAGGCATAACCGCCGGGGGCTTCCTCCATGTACAGGCCGCCCGCGCCTCTTCCGCCGACCCTCCGGGATACACGACCCGCTCCCAGACGATAGTCAGCTGGCTTCAGGCGCTGCTTCAGACCGGGCTGGGCTTGGCCGTCGTCTTTGGCGCGCTGAGCGCGGGGTTCCTGGGAGGTGAAGGATTGTGGCGGCTGTTGACCAGACAGCCTGGACCGCTCCTGTTGGGAATCGGCGCCAGCTTGATCGCGTTGAGCATCGAGGTCGTCCTGGGCGAGGGCCAGCGGATGAATTCCCATTGGGAGTTCCTGGCCAGCCTGCCGCTGCGGCTTGCCTCCCTGCCGCTGCTGGCGCTTGGCCTTGCCTGCCTCGGCATCGGGGCGTTCGCCCTGATGCTTCCCGCGCAGTTTCACGCGTGGCTCAAGGCAACCTTCGGGCCATTCCTGCCGGGCCCGTAGCAGGGGTACCTGGTATAGAGCTTCGTCGAACGGTACGCGGGTGAGGGTTCAAACGTGGGAAGAAGGTTGGTGGAGAAGGGACCCTCACCACCGAAAGCCACAGCCCGCCTGAGGCTGAATTCGGTGCCGGAGGAGTATGACCGCCGAACCCCGAAATGCATGGCCGCGTGTGTCAGCACGTGATTTGCCAAAGGTCCTGCTCTCCGCCGAAGCCCGGAGCGAAGGTGGCTTCTTGCGCCGCCGATTCATCTCCTTGAGGCGGGACACCAAGGTTCCTTCCCGTTTCATGCCCTCGACCCATTCGAGGCAGGCGGCGTAGCTCTTCAGGAGGCATTGCACCATGAAACTCAAACGAGGGTTGACTCTGATTGCCTTGGTGGTACTGGCGCAAACGGCATGCAGCCCAACGGCTGCCGTGGGCACGACCGCGCCGGCAACCGAAGCGGCCGCCCAGCCGACACTGGCGACCGCGCAGGCCACCCTGCCTCCGGCCCCGTCTGGAAGCGACGGTAGGCTGGACATCGTGGCTTGCGAGATTGTCACCCCACAGCAGGTGGCCGAGCTCGCTGGCGGGACAATCTTTCGCGAACTAGAGCAAGAACCTTCACCGGCCTGCATCTACGAGGTCGCCGCCGGCCCGGATGGCTATGCCCAGTTCATCGTCTCCATCCAGCCGCCGGACATCGCCGAGGCGTCCATCGCCATGATGCCCGAGGAGCTCGGCCAGCCTGTGGTGGGCATGGGAGACGCAGCCTATCTCGAACACGATCAAGGCGCCGATACCTACCACCTGCTTGTCTTGGTCCGGGATCGGTTCGGCCTGAATGTTTCCGGAGAAAGCGAAGACTGGACGCTGGCCCTCGGGCAGCTGTTCCTTTCGCGGTTGTTGGGGCCGTAGGCAAGCGATGATTCCGCTGAGCGGATTGCCGGCCCGCCGCTGCTGAGTCTTGACCTTGCCGAGCTCGCCGCGGGGACACCGCCTTGCTCTACCCGGCGAGGTCCCACGGCGCGGGCGGAGGCCACCTTCGGGCTTGTCTTGCCGGGGCCGCACGACCGACGCCGGGACCGACAGCTCAGGGGATACAGGGCGCAACCGAGCACGCCGATTGGGAGAACCAAGATGAAGAGAAGGAACGCAGCCACGAAGCTCGCCGCCAGCCTCGTTCTGCTCTCGACCCTGTTGGGCTGCAATCGACCAACAGCCGGCGAAACCCCGTCGGCGGCGGTCCCCATCGCCGAGAAGCCCACAGTCCTGTTCCAGGACGACTTCTCCGATCCTTCGGGCGGCTGGAAGGAAGTCTGGTTCGAAGGGTCCGGCTCAGCACACGGTGCGGAGTACAACGAGGGGGCCCTCCGTGTATGGGTCGACAACGACGAGAACGCCTACGACATCAACCTGGCTGCTCCGGGGCAGTCGTTCGTGGACGTGCACCTCGAGGTCGACGTGCAGAAGGTCTCCGGCACCGGCTACTCCGGAGCCCACCTGATGTGCCGCGTCGACGCGCAGGCTGGTTCGTTCTACTACTTCAAGCTGGACGGCGAAGGGCTGGCCAGCATCGGGGTCTATCTAAACGGCGAAGAGATGCACGTGGTCTTCAAGGAGGTTCCGGCCGGCGTCCTCCGGCCAGACTGGAACCGGTTGGGAGCTAGCTGCATCGGGCCAGAGCTCGCGATTTCAGTCAACGGCCAGACGATCTTCGATACCGAAGAGCCCGATCTCCAGCAAGGCGACGTGGGATTGGGCGCGGGCGGCGACGACGCCGGAAGGACCGAGGTTCTGTTTGACAACTTCGCCGCCTACCCGCCCGAAACCCCGGCCTCGTCTCAGGCCGCGGCGCAGACACAGACGGTGGCGACCGCCGAGGAGGAGGCCCTCCGACCGTTTGAAGGGGACCCTCCACCTCCGGAGGGACTGATCGACGCCATGGCGGCAGGTGTGGACGCCGGCACGTGGACGTACGAACAGGCGCTGATCACCAACCTGAAGATCTTCGCCGGCGAGGTCCGCCTGGAAGACGTCTACGATGTCTCGCCAGACTCACTCGAGGGGTTCGGGCTGGTGCTCGAAGCCACGCGCTACCTGTCGACGGGCGCGGACGCCGTCGTCAAGGCGGAGATCGAACGCCTGCTTGGAATCCTGCTTCCGCCGCGTGAACGACTGCTGGAGGTTGCCGACCCTGCGACAACGGCGAAGGCGGGGAGGGCAGGCCTGGCGAGGATGCCGCAGCCTCAGGAGGACTGTGAGAACCTGTACAAGAAGGGGTTTCCGCCGGGCTCGGGAATCAAATGCCTTCTCTACAAAGAGAGCGGGATTGGCGGAAGCAAGGTCCGCACGTTCTACCCGCTGGTCGCGTTGCCGCTTGAGTACGCAGACGCGGCCCATGCAGCCATCCTCAAGTCCTGGACCACCTACAGTTCACTGAAGGGTGGGCTGGCGAAGGTCACCATGGGCGATGTCGACCTGGTCTTCGTATTGCTCCCGTACGTCGAGAGCCCTACTATCCTGGCGCTGGTACCCAGCCTGTCGCCGGATCCTACCTGCAAGATCACCGTCTTCCTGGGCGCCATCCAGGCCAACGAGAAGAAGAAGAGCGGCCCGAACGACTTCGGCCATTTCCAGCAGACGATCGCCCACGAGATGTTCCACTGCTACCAGCAGTGGAACTTCCCCGACCATTTCCCCAACGAGTCGGATAGTTCCGACTGGGGGGTCCAGGACTGGTGGGGCGAAGGCACCGCCGAGTACTTCAGCAACGTCGTCTATCCGAGCGTGAACGACGAGTGGGGGCGCATCCTTGGCTTCGACCTCAAATCGGCTAGCACCCCGTTGGTGGGGCTGAGCTATGGCAACACAGTCTTCTTCCAGTACATGGCCGGTCTTTTGACCAATGACGGCCTGCTGCAACTGCTTCACCAGCTGCCCTACGCAGGCACCGAGCAGGATCAGGCCGCGGCGTTGGCTGCGTGGCCGGATATCGAGTCTCGCTTCCACGATTTCGGCCGGGCGTTCTTCGATGGCAAGATCAAGGATACGTCGGGGGCCCTGTTGCCCTCCGGTCCGCCATTGGTGCTTCCGGATGACTACCTGACGGTCTTCGAGACGCAGATCCGGCTGCTGGAGGCCCGGCCGTTTATCCTCAAGCGCGTGGGTGTCCTGTTCCCGCAGGGACATCGGTACACCATCGCCCCGGTGGTGAAGGGCGCGCTAGCCGGCCTGGACGCCGTCCGCCGCGGCGCGGCGGGCGGGAATCCCTGGGGAGAGTGGCCCCTGAGTGTGGCCGCAGGCTGCTCCGACGAGACTTTCCTGATGCTGATGACCAGCACCGCCGCCGCCCCATCCGGCAAGTTCGCCATCGAACTCACGCTCACTCCCGCCGAACCCCTGGTGTGCGATCCCTGTGTCCCAGGCAAATGGCGCCTGTTGCCCGAGAGCCTGGCGGACTTTCTGGCCGCGCCCTTCGCCGAGACGCCGGGACTCTTCGAGTATGCCGGCGGCGGCGGGTTGTGGATCTACACCTTCTCGTCGACCGGGGGTCTGAATGCAGACGTCAACTATGCGCTTGGGTACAATCTCCAACAAGGGAGTGAGACGCTGCCTCTGGTCACCCAGGTCGTCTTAGCGATCGAAGGCCAGGGGACGGGCTCGTACTGGGTCCAGTCGCCGGGGACTCTGGCCCTGGAGGGAGTGACTTCCAACTTCAAGATGGAGCAGACGATCGCCATCAACAACCAGGAGGTTGTCGGCGATAGCCCAATCCCGCTGGACCCGCTCCCCCCGGGGGTTACCACGACCAGCTATGAATGTTCACCCACTACGCTTGTCCTGTGGTATGCCTTGGCGGAGAACGCCGGGTTGCCGCCGCTAGCGTTCGAGCGGATCGAGTCCGTTCCATAGGGGCCACGGCACCGAACGGGTGTTTGCCCGCGGGCACATCCGCCGCGGCCTCAACACGCTTCTGCCGGAAGGTGGACGAGTTCTTGGCCTGCGGAGGATGCCGCGCTGCCCAGTCGCAGCTCGGCTCAGAACCACATCGGCGGCCTCTTCGGGCCGCCGATGTGGTTCAGCAGAGTCAGATCGGGGTTCAGGGCGTCTGCTTGCTTGTGCTGGCGATGATTACCGGCTGGTTCGGGACGGCGGCGTAGTAGCCCAGGAAGCGCTCCACCTCCGGCCCCGTGGCCGTCTTCAGGTTCTCGGCCCAGCGGAAGCCGATCGGCTGGAACAAGAGCTCGACGGTCAGTGTATAGGGGCCGGCACCGCTCCCGACCGGGATGATGTAGGTGACCACGTCTCCGCCGCCCAGGAAGTCCTCGTCGTCGACCGCACCGCCCCACACGGCGATGTCCTCGTAGGGCGCGGCCTTCTCGAAACCGGCTGGCAGCAGCCGGTTGTCTTTCAGGTAGCCGGCGGCGCGCAGCACGTGCGTGGTCACTTGCCCCTCAGCCGTCTTCAGGATCGCCTCGTAGATCTGCACCTGGTCGGGGCGGTTGATCGTCTCGTAGTGCAGCTCGTACGTCCCGGCATCGGAGTCATTGTCGTTGCCTGCGATAGCCCCATCCGGCCCCACGCCACCCGACTCAAATACGACCGCTCCCGAGGCGTCGGTGACCGTCACGTGCAGCCACGCCCGGCGTGATGGGTAGGCCGTCGGGAACTTGTGCCCGGCCAGGTCTTCCACCCGCACGTCGGCACTCAGCGAGGCACCCCCGGCGACCAGGTTCTCGATGGCCAGCGTTGCCGTCCCGGACTGCAGCTGCGCCAGCGTGCCGAGGCGGGCGGCCTCCAACTGAGCCGATGAGGCCGTCAGCTCCAACTCCCCGCCGAACGCCTGCAGCATGCCCAGCATATAGGCGTTGCCGCCCCAGAAGGTGTGTTGAGTAAACGGGCTGCGCAGGTCCGGGCTGGTCACGGACACCCTCACCCCGCCCTGTGCCTCGGGCATGTGGCATCCCTGGCAGGTCTGTGCATGTCGATGGTCGCTGTAGTACCACTCCAGGTAAGGAACCTGCTCGGGGAACTCGCCGATGATCTTTCCGGCCCCATCGAAGATGGGCGTGTACAGCGTGTGGCAGGTGGCGCACAGTTCGGACTGTGTCACGTGCGTCGACTGCACCGGGATGAAGCCGGAGGCCCCCTGCATAATCTGCGCCTGGGTCTCATCCACGGCAAAGGGGCCGAAGATCTCGCGCTCGCCCGGCTTGGCCTGGGTGTCGATCACGTAGCCTCCGCTGGACGCCGAGGCACCGAGGTTCCCGGGCCGGATCTGATGGCACAACGTGCACGACACGCCGTCGAGGGCCAGCTCGTGCAGCGGATGGTCCGGGTCGAGGAAGCCGTCGTCCAGCAGCGCGCCCGGCGCGCCATCGACCGCCTGGGTGTAGTCGGCCATCGGCGCGTGGCAGGTGGCACACGTGTCCTCGATCGCTGTTCGCTGATCGGGGAACGCCTCGACCTCGGCGCGCAGCGATGCCAGGAAGTACGGGTCGCGCGCGGCCTGCGCCTTGATCGACGCCCGCCAGGCGCTGTCGATCGAAACGTCCTTGCCGGATTCATCCGTCATGTGCGTGTGGCAGACGGCGCACGCGCCGGATCCGGAGAACAGGTCACTCCGGCCTGCCGGCAGGGTCAGGCCCTCAAAGGCGCCGGTCGCGGCGGCAACGGTCGGGGGCGCCGCGGTCGTGGCGGTCGGTGGCGGTGTGGCCGTCGGCAACCCCGGTCCTGCGGAGGCGGTCGGCGCCGCTGCCGGCGGTGCACCGCAGGCCGTCAGCAGCAAGAGAAGAACGACGGCTCCTCTCAGGCCGAGTAGGATCCGTTGCATCGAGCCCTCCCCGGATTGCGCCCAGACCTACAGTTGGAAGGCGCCGTCCTTGTAGAACAGCGACCCGTCCACGGTGATTTCCGCCTGACGGCGCATGTCGCAGATCAAGTCCCAGTGGATGCTGCTCTTGTTGACACTGCCCGTATCGGGGTAGCCGGCGCCCAACGCCAGGTGAATCGTCCCGCCGAACTTCTCATCAAACAGGATCTCACGCGTGATGCGCTGGACCCCGAAGTTGTTGCCGATGGCGAACTCCCCCAGGAAGCGCGCCCCGGCGTCGGTCGCCAGCGTCCGCTGCAGGAAGGCGTCGTTCTTGTCCGCCTTGGCCTCGGCCACCCGCCCGTCCTTGAATCGCAGCTCCACGCCCTGGACCTCGTTCCCATGGTAGACGGCGGGGAACTCGAAGCGGATCCAGCCGTTGACCGAGTCCTCGACCGGCCCGGTGAAGATCTCGCCGTCGGGCATGTTGTGTTCACCGCACGCGTTCAGGAAGCGCCGGCCCTTGATCGAGAGCGTCAGGTCGACGTTCGGACCGCGCACCACCACATTCTCGTGCCCCGCCAGCGCGTCCACCAGCCGCTGCTGTTCCCTCTGCATGCCGGTCCAGTACTCCACCGGGTTATCGTCGGCCACTCCGGCGTGGCACGCGCCGTAGACGAAGTCCTCATACTCGCTCAGGCTCATCTCGGCGTCCTGAGCGTAAGCCTGCGTAGGGAACAGCGTGGTGACCCACTTGAACTCCCCCCGCCCTCCGCGCGTGAACTGGGCCTGCAAGATCGGCTCGAGTGCCCGCAACCGGCGGGACATCTTGACCGGGTTGGCTTGCGTAAGAGCCCTTGTGTTCGGCAGCGCATGGACGCGGATGCGGGACTCGAAGGTGTCGTACGCGTGTTTGAGGAACGGTGGGACGTAGTCGAGTTGGTCGTCGTTGGCATGTTCGAAGAACACCGTGTCGACACCCGAGCCACTGATCTGACCGCCGAAATTGATCGCCACATGCGGATAGCCGCCAGCCTGCAAAATGCACTTGTACAGGGCGAGGATCAAGGGTTCTGCGGCGGGTTCCGATTCGACCAGCACACGGTCGCCCTTCTGGATGTGCGCCGAGTACTCGACCAGGATGCGGGCCAGCTTTTCGACACGGCTATCGGCCATGCAGGCACCTCGGGGGACGGGCGGTGTGGCAAACGAGGCGATTATAGCATCCGCGCCTCGGCTGCCTGGGGAGTGGGGACCGTCGGCGCTTCAGAAGCCGGACACCTCCGGAATCACATCCCGCCCGAGGATCTCAAGGGACGCCAGGGCGCGGTCATTCGGGAGGGAAATCATCAGGTGCTGAATCCCGGCCCGGGCGAGCTCGCGGCACGCCTCCACGGCCCGCCGGATGCCTCCGCGCCGGCTAACATCCTCCAGCCTGCCGAGCGCCGTTCGCTCGATAGCCTCATACGGACGGCCCACCGACTCGCAGTGCCGCTTGAGGACGTCCAGCTTATGGCGGACGGGCTTCGTACCATCGTAGGCGAACAGGTTGCAGGCGTCGGCGTATTGCGCCACCAGACGCAGCGTCTTCGTTTCACCGCCTCCGCCGATCAGGATGGGCGGATGGGGCTGAGTCAGCGGCTGAGGGCGGCTCAGCGGTTCTTCCAGCCGGAAATGGCGACCGTCAATCCGCGTCAGGTCGCCGGCCCACATGGCATGGGCAATACGCAGCGTCTCTTCCAGTTGTTCGAAACGCTCTCGGAGCGGCGGGAAGGGCATCCCCAGTCCGAGTGCTTCGCGTTCAAACCACGCCGCGCCGAGTCCCAGATAGGCGCGTCCGCCGGACAGGACGTCGAGCGTTGTGGCGGTCTTCACCAGCATTCCCGGGTAGCGGTAGATGACACCGGTCACGAGCGTCCCCAGGCGGATGCGGCGCGTCACGGCCGCCAGGTAGCCCAGCGTCGTGTAGGCCTCCAGCATCGGGTCGTCCACCTCGCCGACATACTGGATCTGGAAGAAGTGGTCCATCGTCCACAGGCTGGCGAGCCCGGCTTCGTCCGCCGCCTGGGCGATCCTGGCCAGCCTGGAGGCAATCTGCGGGGTGCCCCCCGGCCCATCGAAGCTGCTGATCTGCAAGCCCAGACGCATTCGAGGATCCTCCTCATCGCAGGACCTTCAGTATATGTCGGGAGCGCACAGGCGCTGCGTAGTGCCGCCGTCCCTGCGAAGCCGGGCCGGGACGTCCATCTGCGTTTGCCCTATTCCGAGACGGCCGCCTCGCGGCCCGCATCGAGCCAGCGCGCGCCCGTGACCGCCAGGAGGGCGTCCACACCAAGCTGCAGGTTCAGGCCGCGCTGGCCCGCGCTCACCACCACCTCGTCCAGCAGCATTGCCGGCTCGTCGATGTACACCTCGAAGCCGCGGTTGAGCAGCGCCAGGGCCGAGATGCCGCCGACCTTCAGTCCCGTCAGCCGCTCGGCATCCTGTTGCCGCGCCATGCCGACCCGTTTCAGGCCCAGGGCGGCGGCCACCTTCTTCGGGTCCAGCGCGCGCGTGGCGGCGACGAGGACCAGCAGGGGCTTGTGCGAGCGCAGGGGCGCCTGTGTCGCCGGATCGAGGGCCTGCACCACAAGCGTCTTGTACACCGTTTCGGGAGGCAGGCCGGCGTGCGCCGCGACGCCCAGCGCCTCGCGGATAGTATCGGGAAACTCGATGACCTGGTAGGGGACCTTCCGGCCGTCGAGAACGTGCATGGCCAGCGTCTTGCCGCGTGCCATCACGCCTCGCCCGTCCTATCCGCCCTTCAGCCCGGAACCAGCCAACGGGTTGAAGTCGGTATCCCGGTCGTAGGCGTCGAGGCCCTCGGCGCGCTTGAGCGCCGTCACCACGACATAGGTCAGAGGGGTGGCCAGAGCCTCGTAACCCGACTTGAACAGCCACTGCGTCAGCACCAGCGGCGCCAGGGATGCCGCCGGCAGCACCCCGGCAAAGGCCACGGTGAGGAAGATGGCCGAGTCCAGCAACTGTCCCGCCAGTGTTGAGCCGATCGTGCGCAGCCACAGCAACCGGCCGCGCGTCGCCAGCTTCAGCTTCGCCAGGACGATCGCATTGACGAACTCGCCAACCAGGTACGCCAGGAACGACGCCGCCAGCAGCCGCGGCGTGAATCCAAGGATCGCCTGATACGCTTCCTGCGCCGCCTCAGGCGTCTCGAATCCGCCGGCCGTCCAGAAGGGCGCCGCCGGGATCCAGCCTCCGATAGCGATCGCCGCCACCGCCAGCGCGTTGCAGGCAAACCCGATCCAGATCACCTGCCGAGCGCGGGCATAGCCGTACACCTCGGTCAGGATATCGCCGAAGATATACGCCACCGGAAACACGATCACCGCCACCGGCAGGTACCACGGGCCGAAGGCGCCGATCTTGACGGCGATGATGTTCGAGACCACCAGGCAGGTGACGAAGCCGGCGCTGACGGCCGGCAGGTAGCGGCTGGAGGTCACGCTGTTCTCTTCGGGCGCGAGGGCGGTGCCTTCTCGTGCGTCGCCACCACGGTCAGCGCGATCCCGCCGCGGGCCTTGAACGCCCCGGTCACCTCGATCCAGTGCGGGTCGAGCGCCTTGACCAGGTCGTCGCAGATCGTGTTGGTCACATGCTCGTGGAACACGCCTTCGTTGCGGTACGATCCCAGGTACAGCTTGAGCGACTTCGACTCGACGACGCGGCGGTCGGGGATGTAGCGGATCGTGATCGTGGCGAAGTCCGGCTGGCCGGTGAGTGGGCACACGCAGGTGAACTCGTCGGTGGCCAGCGTGACCGTGTAGCGCCGCTCGGGATGACGGTTGGGGAAGGTCTCGAGCGTCTTGCTCGGGCGCGCCGGGCGCCCCAGAATCGTAAGGCCGGCGAGATCCTGCTTGCGGGTCGGCATGGGGGACCTCCGCGCGCCGCGACTAGCCCGTCGCGGCTTCGTCCAGCATACGCCGCGCCGCGCGGCGGGCAATGTCAACGGCGAAGTTCGTGCCGCGATCCCAGGGGTAGACCTGGCTCATGCTCGCCAACCACAGTCCTGGGAGCGGCGTGCGCAGATCGGGGATCGCTTGCGAGTGATTCAGCAGGGGGATCGGCTGCGCGTACGCTGTGCGGAACAGCCAGGCCTGGCGGATCCAGTCCGGCGTGAAGCGCGGGTTGACCCGCATCAGGCTGGGCATGAATCGCTGCAGCAGCTCGTCCTGGGTCAGCGAGAAGTACTCGTGATCCGGCTCCAGGTAGTCGCCGCAGTAGACGATGTGGTCGCCGCCGAAGAACTCGGGCGAGACGAAGTTGGTGTGCTCGACCAGCGCCAGGAACGGGAAGCCGGCCGACTTGACCAGGTTGTGCCAGTAGACGCCCTGCTCGGACAACCTATGCTTGAGTGCCAGGACCAGGTTTATGGCGCCCATCGAGCGCATCGCCAGCAGCCGTGCGAGGAAGTCCGGCGGAAGTCCGGGAGCCAGCCGCGCTAGCAGCGCCGGCGATGTGGTGACCAGGCACTGATCGAAGTCCTGTTCCTCGCCCCGGACACGCAGCCGCAGGCCTGCGCCTGCACGCGCCTCGATGCGATCCACAGGAGTCCGCAGACGGATATCAACCCCAAGAGAGCGCACGCTCTCCGCCAGCGCCTCCAGGAAGGCCTGGAACCCACCCCGGAACGTGCCCAGCCTCGGCGTGCGCGCTTTCACCCGCGCCCAGAACCAGGCCATATTGACCTGCTGGTAGTGGGCGCCGAACTTGCTGACGAGCAGCGGCTCCCACAACACCTCGTACACGTGTCGGCCCATCCAGCGCTGCAGCCAATCTCGGGCCGTGACCTTCTCCAGGGGTTCCCAGGTGGGCGATAGCGTCAGGAATAGCCCGGCCAGGCCGTAGCGCACGCGATCCGGCCACGTGAGCGGCGGGAAGCGGAACAGGTTCAGCCCGCGCTCGAGCATTCCGGCGCCGGGCAGCCGGTCCATCCAGGCAGCTCCGCCGAACAAAGAAGAGAGCGGCCCGTCGAGCGGGTAGAAACGCTCGTTGTGGAAGGCGGCCGTTACCGGCCAGGGAAACAGGACACGATCGCTCCAGCCCAGCTCGGCGATCAAGCCGAGGATGGCGCGGTCGCTGGCGAACCAGTGGTGGTAGTACTGCTCCACCGACCAGTCCCAGCCGGGCGCCTTGAAGCCCGCCGCCAACCCGCCGACCTGGTCGCCGGCTTCATAGACCACGATCCGGTGTCCGGCGCGGGCCAGGTCATAGGCTGCCGCCAGCCCGCCCGCACCTGCGCCGATGATCCCGATGTTCATGGCGCCGGCTCCGCGGCTACCTCGGCTTGTACCTTCGTCCAGCTCAGGCTCTCACGCGCGAAGTAGAAGGCACCCACGAGCGTGATCGGCAGCCAAAGCGCGCCGTGCAGGACGAGGGTGTAAGCCGCCGCCACTTCGGGCACGACGCCGTACGACGTCAGCAGGGCAATCCCCGGCGCGTCGAAGGTCCCGATGTAGCCCGGCGCCGAGGGCAGCGTCGTCGTCAGGTTGACGATGCCGTTCATCAACATCAGCGCGAAGAAGCTGACCTGGAACGGGAAGGCGTGCATCACGAACCAGTACTTGCCCGTCTCCAACAGCCAGATGACGACCGAGGTGACGAACACCATGGCCACGTCCGCCGGAGAACGCAGTGACGCCAGGCCGCCAAGGAATCGGTCAATGAAACCGCGCAGTCCGGCGCGGTAGCGTGCGGGGATGAGCCGGTCCACGAACCATCCGAGCAGGCGCGCGGAGCCCTCCGGCCGTGCGGCCATAATCAGAAAGGCGGCGACGGCTGCCAGGAACACGACCGCGCCCCAGACGGCAACCTGCTGGATGCTGCCGATGAAACCGGAATACCCGGTGAGCCCGGAGAGTTCGCCCAGGTTCAGAAAGACGAAGCCGAGCATGACCACGCCGTCGAAGACACGCTCGACCAGGATGGTCGCCAGGGAGGCCGAGATCGGCACCGCCTGCCGCCGCCGCAGGACGTAGGCGCGCAGGAGCTCGCCGGCGCGGGCCGGGTAGATGTTGTTGCCCATGTAGCCGATACACACGATGGGAAACATGGCGCCGGTGGAGATGGACTTGAGCGGTCGAAGGAGGTAGTGCCAGCGCCAGGCCCTTGCCCATACCGCCAGGAAGTAGACCGCCACGCCCGGGAGCAGCCACCCGTAGTCGGCCTGCGCCACGACGCGCCCGATATCGGCCAGCTGCAGGCCGCGCAGCGCCAGCCACAGGAAGGCAGCGCTGATCAGGACGCCCAGCCAGAATTGCCAGCGTTTCAAAGGATCTCCGCACCTGCAGGACGTACAGGGACCGGTGCGCGCATTCTACCATGCGGCGTACGCGCCCGCCTGTTCCGCCAAGGCGCCCTCGTTGAAGGCCGGGATCACCAGGGTCAGTACGTCGTCGATCCGGGGTTCCGAGAGGGTCAAGCGTTCGCCGCTGTGGCACAGCCGAATGGGCGGCCAGGAACGACGCGGCCGGTCAAATTAAAAAGCCGGGCGCGGGTGCGCCCGGCTGACGGCACAGTGGGTTTCAGGCGACTTCGACGCTGACCGGCAGCATCCGCTCCAGGACGCGCTCCAGCGCCATGGTGTGGCTGCACACGCCCCGCCGCACGAAGAAGTCGCAGTCGCACTTCCAGGTGCCGCTGCTGAACTCCACCGTGTGCGGGTTGTTGTCACCGTCAAACGTCGCCCGGAAAGACTCAATCCGAATGCGCTCTCGCTCCTCGGCGTAGCGCTTGGCCTTCTCGATCTTGCCGATCATCCCATAGTCCATGGCCTCTCCTTTCCAGGTTCAGCGGAAACAAGAAGGCACGCGGGGTGCTACCCACGTGCCTCGGGACATCGCTCGCTCAATTGTGAGCTAACTCCGCGCATAGCGGGGCATCTCGCAGCCGGACGTACGCCCAGTATAGGCCACCCGCCGGTACCTGTCAACGGACGGATTCACTACGCCCGGCCGACGACGGTCACCCCAAGCTCACCCTTCCCCAGCCGACGCCACCAGCCGGCGCTTCACCCTCCGATGAAGGACATCTCCACTTTGGGATCCTTGGACGCGGCCGACGAGCGGATCTCCGAGTAGCGGTCGTCCCGGTCGGCCCACAGACCGCTGATCGACCGGGCAATAGCCTCGTCGGTCTGCCCATCACGCAACAGGGCGCGCAGGTCGTGCCCCCGGGCGGCGAACAGGCAGGTGTATAGCGAGCCATCGGCCGAGAGGCGCGCCCGGGTGCAACCGCGGCAGAACGGGCGGGTGACCGAAGCAATCATCCCGACCTCGCCCGCCCCGTCCTGGTAGCGCCAGCGCCCGGCCACCTCGCCGTGATAGTTGGCTGCCACCGGCTCAAGCGGGTGCGCGGCGTGGAGTCGGGACAGGATCTCGGCCGCCGGGAGAACGTCGTCCATGCGCCAGCCGTTCGTTTGGCCAACGTCCATGAACTCGATGAAGCGCAGGATGTGGCCGCTGCCCCGGAAATGCCGGGCCATTGGCAGGATGCTATCCTCGTTGACCCCGCGTTTGACAACCATGTTGACCTTGATCGGGCTCAACCCGGCGGCGACGGCCGCCTCGATTCCCTCCAGCACGCGCTGGACGGGGAAAGCGGCGTCGTTCATCCGCCGGAACACATCGTCGTCCAGCGAGTCGAGGCTGACCGTGATCCTTTGCAGGCCGGCGTCGCGCAACACGGGCGCCTGGGATCCCAGGAGGGCGCCGTTGGTTGTCAATGTCAGATCCAGCCCGCCAAGATCGGCCAGCATGCGCACCAGGCGCTCCAGGTGGCGACGCACCAACGGTTCCCCACCCGTCAGCCGCACCTTCTGGACCCCCAGCGGCTGCATCACCCGCACCAGCCTGGCGATTTCCTCGAAGGTCAGCAGCTCCTGGCGGTCGAGAAACTGGTAGTCGCGCCCGAAGATCTCGCGCGGCATGCAGTAGACGCAGCGGAAGTTGCAGCGGTCGGTGACCGACACGCGCAGGTCTCGCAGCGGACGCCGAAGCTGATCGATCGGGGAGTTCGCCGGGGATGCTGGGCTTGCCATACGGATCACCTGCACCAGAGGCCGCCGGCAGCAGGATCCGGCAGGCCGGGGCTCACGCGCCCCGGGAGAAGATTCTAACACGCCCTGGCGGTGCGCCCGGGGAGGGCCTGCCGTCAGCCGGGTATCAGGAACGGCAAGGCTGGGGCGGTATAATGCCCTCAGCCTGGAGGCAGGTGAGGGGTATGGACGACAAGGACTCCCGCAGCATCATTCCCAAGAGCGGCGGCGTGTTCCATGAGCTGGCGCTGCGCGCAAAGCTGATCGTGCGATTGATGGGCGATCGCCGCGTGAACCCGCTGGTCAAACTCCTGCCGGTCGGGGCGCTGGTCTACTGGCTGGTTCCCGATATCGCCCCGGGCCCGGTCGACGACGCGCTGCTGATTTGGCTGGGCACCTACCTGTTTGTCGAGCTGTGCCCCCCCCATGTCGTCCAGGAGCACATGCACGCGCTGACGTCGGTCATCGACGGCGAATGGCACGAGGTTCCTCCCGGGGACCAGCCCCGGATCGAGCCTCCGCAGGGGTCCTGAACTCCCGCGACCGAGATGTACGCAGGGCGCCCCGATGGGCGCCCTGGTTGTTTCTCTCCCGTTTGCCAGGCTTGCCTGCCGCGCGGGCCCGAGGCGTCCGCTGCAGACCCCCTCACGCGTCCTTGGAAGTGGCAGGCGGTGGCACGACCGTCCCCGAGAGGTCGTAGGGCAGCGCACCGGTGATACGCACCGGAACCATCGCGCCGACCGGCGCCTCGCCCTCCACAATCACCATCCCGTCGATCTCGGGGGCATCGCGGTACGAGCGTCCCAACGACAGGCCGTCGCCCTGGCCTTCGATGAGCACCGGAAGCGTCCGGCCCACGAACGACTGGTTATTGTGCAGCGAGATTGACTGCTGAAGGGCCATCAGCCGGTCGCGGCGATCGTCCTTCACGGCCGACGGAACCGGGTCGCCCAGCAGCTCGCTCGTCGTGCCGGGCTCAAAGGAGAAGGTGAACGCGCCCACGCGGTCGAAGCGCATCTCTTCCACGAAGTCCAGGAGCGCCTTGAACTCCACCTCGGTCTCACCCGGGTACCCAACGATGAAAGTCGTTCTCAGCGCCAGGTCGGGCATCGCCTGGCGCATCGTCTCAATCGTCCGGTGGACCCAGTCGACGTTCGCCGGGCGGCGCATGCGGCGCAAGGTGTCCGGGTGGGCATGCTGCAGCGGCATGTCGAGGTAGGGAATCAGGCGCGGATGGGCTGCCATCGTGTCGATCAGTCGCGGGGTTACATAGCCGGGGTAGGCATACAGGATGCGGAACCAGTCAACCGACGGCGCCGCCCGAAGCAGATCCTCGAGCAGGATTGCCAGTCCGTCCTTGATCCCCAGATCCCAGCCGTAGTCCGTGGTGTCCTGCGCGATCAGGTTGATCTCGTGCACGCCCTTGCGGTCCAGCGCAGTGGCCTCCTGCAGGATGGCGTCCGGTGTCCGGCTGACGGCCGTGCCCTTGATGAGCGGAATAGCGCAGAAGGCGCAAGGACGCCGGCAGCCATCGGCGATCTTCAGATAGGCGCTGGCGCCCTGCACAGCATGGCGTGGGATCCCCGGCCGATCCATCACTACCGGTCCCGGATCGGGCAGATGGTAGACGGGCTTCGGACTCCCGCCCTGGCGCAGCTCCCGGACGACCTCAACCACATCCGCCCAGCGGCGCGTGCCCAGCACCCCGTCGACGCCTGGCGCCTGGGCAATCACTTCAGCGCCGTAGCGTTGCGTCAGACACCCGGCAGCCAGCAGGAGCTGGCCGGGGCGTTTGGCTCCGGCCAACTCGCGCAAGACGCGTAGCGATTCCTCTTTGGCCGGGCCGATGAATCCGCAGGTGTTGACGATGACGACCTCGGCCCGTGAAGCGTCGGCGGTTGCGGCGTAGCCGGAGGCCTGCAGCAGCGCCGTCATCGACTCTGAGTCGACGGTGTTCTTGGCGCATCCCAGCGACACAACGTGGAAGCGGGGTCTGCCCACTCAGCCTCCGGGGGTCGGCGTGGGTGTGGCCGTCGCTGCACCGAACGGTGTCGCCGTCACCGGCGGCGTGGCGGTCGGAGTGGGGGTGATGACGCCGTCCGGCGCCCAGATGCGGCGCACAGCTTCTCCGAACTCGCCCATCAGTCCGGTATCCGCGCCCTGGTAGAAGGCGCGCACTCCGCCGCCATTTCCGACGGTGACTTCGATGGACGTCTTCCCCTGGTATTCGAGGATGTCGCCGGGAGCGGCGCGCCCGGAATACTGCTCGACGCCGTCCACAAGGACGCGCAGCCAGGAGCGGCGCTCAATGACCAACTGCACGTTCACCCGTCCAGACGAGGCCAGGATCGGCGGTGGCGCCAGCGTGGCGGTCGCTGCCGGCGCCGGTGCCTCCGGCGGCTGGATAAGCCCCTCAGGCGGCAGCGCGGTAGGCGTCGCGGTCGCATCGGCGCCAGGCGTCGGCAGTAGCAGACCGGGGGCCTCTGCCGCTTCGAGCGTCCGCTCCCGGAACCCGGCCATCAGGCGGCCGACGCCCCAGGCCAGTACGCCCATGACCCCCAGCACGACCAGCGTGGCGATCACCAGGTCCGCGGAGATCCAGCGGGGCCGGCGGACGGCGACGTCCCCAGCCAGAGGCGTGGAGGCGGGCCGAACAGCAGCCGCAGCCTGGACGTGTGGTGCACGCCGCGCTTGCAGCACATCGACGTACTGCAGCAGGACCGCGTCCGCGTCCAGGCCAAGGAAGTCAGCGTAGTTGCGCAGGAATCCGCGAGCCTGCACCGGCGAAGGCAGCGAATCCCACGCTTCCCCTTCGAGGGCTTGCAGGTGGTGGGTACGAATGCGGGTGGCGCGCTCCGATTCCTCGAGCGTCAGCCCGAGGCGTTCGCGAGCGTCGCGCAACGTCTGCCCGATGGCGGCCATAGGCTGCGAAGGATCGTCGGCGCTCCGGCGCACTGACCGAAGGGCTAGGCCTCCGGGACCTCGTCCGGCTCAGCGGCCTCGCCGCGCTTCGACTTGCGCGCCTTTCGCTCAGCCTCATCCTCGGCCTTCTCGGCAGCTTCGAGGTCGGCCGAGAGCTCGGCGAAGGCCTCGGCCTCGCGCTCGCGCACCTGGGCGGCCGCCGTCTCAGCGAAGGCTGTCTCGGGCGCTTCACCCTCACGGTGCACGACGATGGTGACACTGGGAACCAGGTCAATCGTCAGGCGCAGGTTGGCCTTGTGCACACCCAGCGCCTTGATCGGCTGGCAGTCGATCTGGCGCTTGTCGACCTTCGCTCCGGTGGCTTGCTCGATCGCTTCCGCCAGCATGCCCACGGTGATCGAGCCGTACAGCTTGCCGGTCTCACCGGCCTTGACCGGGAAGACCAGTTGCAGGCCGTTGAGGCGCTCGGCGATGGCGCCCAGCTCCTGGTTCAGCCGGACGCGCTGTTCGGTGGCCGACGACCGGATGCGCTCCACCTGCTTGAGCGCGCCGGGCGTGGCCAGCACAGCCAGGCCCTGCGGCAGCAGGAAGTTGCGTCCGTATCCATCGGCGACCTTCTTCACGTCGCCGGCTCGTCCCAGTTTGTAGACGTCTTTCAGGAGGAGTACACGCATGGGGATCAAGCCCTTTCTGCAAGGTGCGGCGCCCCTACGGGCGGCGCCGGTCGGGACGAAGGGTACAACGTCCCGCGGCCGTTATTCTACCAGACGCCCGCCTTCGCGTGAAGGCCGCTCCGGGAGCATCAGCTTCTCCATCACCACCCCGTCTTCGCCGTTGCGGTAGTAGCGCGGCCAGATGTCGATTTGCTGGTAGCCGGTCTGGTCGTACAGCGTGCGGGCGCCCAGGTTCGAGCGGCGGAGTGTCAACCTCACCCGCGGTGTGCCCAGGTCGATCTCGCACCGGTCAAGCAGCCGGCGGGCGATCCCCTGGCGCCGACGCCCGGGATGCACACCTAGGGTGGCGATCCAGCCCAGCCCCTCGTGGCGCCGGCGGTCACCGACGATGAACCCCGCCGCCAGGTCGTCCTGCATCGCCATGAGGCGCACCGTCTCCGGCAACGTCAACGCCGCCAGGACGTCGATCCACGGCCAGGAATCGCCCGGAAAGCAGAGCTTCTCCAGTTCCCACACGGCGCGCAGGTCGCGCCAGGTCGCCGGAACGACGGCGACCGGCGCGACCTGCTGGGGCGCAGCGGCCAAGGGAGGGGATTACTCCTTCGCCTTGAGGAAGTTCGTCAACAGGCTCGTGAACTCCATCGGGAAGATGTACTTGGTCGAGGCACCGGCCCCGATGGCCTTGAGCGTCTCGAAGTACTGCAGTGTCATCGTCTTCTGGTCGATGCTCTTGGCGGCGCCGAAGATCTTCTCCAGCGCCGTGGCGTAGCCTTCGGCCTGCAGCGCCTGCGCCTGCTTCCCGCCCTCGGCCTTGAGGATGCTGGCCTGCTTGTCGCCTTCGGCCTTGAGGATCGCCGCCTGCTTCTCACCCTCGGCGACGTTGATGGCCGCCTCACGCGTGCCGGTCGATTCCGTCACCACGGCGCGGCGCACGCGCTCGGCCGTCATCTGGCGGTTCATCGCCTCCTGCACTTCGCGCGGCGGGATGATCTCGCGGATCTCGACGTTGGTCACCTTGACGCCCCAGCGCTCGGTGACCTCGTCCAACCGGGTGCGCAGCATCTGATTGATATGCTCGCGCTGCGACAGGACGTCGTCCAGCGGGATGCCGCCGATGACCGAGCGCAAGGTGGTGGTCGCCATGTACATGGCGGCGGCCTCGAAGCTGCCGACCTGCAGCACGGTGTTGGCCGCATCGACGACCTTGTAGTACCAGACGAAGTCGATGGCGATCGGGGCGTTGTCCTTTGTGATCGACGTCTGGTGCGGGATCTCACGCACCTGCTCGCGCAGGTCCACCCGCACGCCGCGGTCCATGATCGGGATCAGGAAGACGATCCCCGGGCCGCGCTGGCCGACGCAGCGGCCCAGACGGAAGACCACCAACCGTTCATACTCCTGCACGATGCGGATGGCCCCCAACAGCAGGACCATGGCGAACAGGACAACGATGCCGATGCCGCACAAAGCCAGGGTCAGATCCATGTTTGCCTCCCTACGAGGTGGCGCCCGATTCCCCCGGAACCGGTTCCACAAGCAGTACGAGGCCGTCACGGCCCCGCACACGGACGGCCGTGCCTACGGCCACAGGCGAATCGCTGCGGGCACTCCACAGTTCACCGCCGACGTACACCGATCCTACAGGCTCAAGGGAGGTGCGCACTTCGCCTGCCTGCCCCAGGATTGCCTCGGGATCGTGATGCGGCGCGGCGCGCTGGGCGAGTATCCCTCGCCCGACCGCAACCCAGAAAAAGCCCACGGTCAACACCGAAACGGTAACCGCCAGCAGCGGATGGACGGCCGGACGCCCCGCCTGCATCCCGAACAGGAAGGCCGAGCCGGCGCTGAGCAGCAGGGCGGAGAGAACCAGCCAGACCTGCATGCGGCGCGTGCGCAGCGCCACGAAGAACCCCACGGCGCCGAGCCCGATCACGAGCAGCGCCCACAGGTCGATGGGCACGCGCAGCGTGCCCACGCCGGCGAGAAACAGGACCGTCATCGCAGCGACTTCCAGCAGCCCCGTCCCCGGGGAAACCAGCGCCATGGCCGCCAGCCACACACCGGCCATCAGCATCAGGTACACCAGGTTGGGGACCCACAGCGTGTCCGTCAGCTCCATCGCTCACCGTCCTGCGTTGCGTCCCTCTCAGTCTACGACACCTGCCGTCAGCGGGGTGTCATCCGGCCGACATCCAGCGGACGCTCAAGGGCCTCCGGCCTGTCAGCCGCGCTGCCCGCTCGAACGCTTGTTCGGTGGGCTAGACGGCCTTCTCGTACACCCGGTAGGTCTTGTAGACCGTGCCCCCGAGCATCCGGATCGCCCGGTTCATCATCTCGTTGCTCTCCAGGATCCAGCTCATTTCGGCGTACTTGTAGCCCTTGGGCACCGCCGCCTTCGCCGTCTCAAGGTACATCAGACCATCCACCCCCTTGCCGCGGAACTCCGGCAGGACGCCCAGAGCCAACACGCGCAGCCAGTCGTGCCGCTGGCGCACCTTCCAGTGCCACAGCATCTTGAGCATGGTCAGCGCCTCGGGCGTCGACGGGCGGGGATAGGCCAGCCGCAGCGGCTCGTTCATGTCCGGCAGCGTCAGCCCGAAGCCGACCGGCTCCCCTTCACACTCGACCACAATCACCAGGTCCGGATCGATCAGCGGCTTGAGCTGCTCCGCCAGGCGGTCGAACTCGGCGTCGGTCATCGGGACGAACCCCCAGTTGCGCTCCCAGGAGGTGTTATAGATCTTCTTCACGAATTCGACCTCGTGATCGAAGCGTTTCATGTTGATGCGCCGGACATGCAGCTTGCCGCGATCCAGCACCTTGGCCGCGACCCGCTCCAGCTTCTCCGGCTTGTTGCGCACGAAGTCGGCTATGGCCAGCGAATAGGCCCACAGGTTCATGGCGGTCTTGTAGCCGGCCGAGTCCAAGTAGCTCATGTAGCGCGGAGGGTTGTAGGTCATCAGCATGCGCGGCGCATCGTTGAAGCCATCCACCAGCAGGCCGACCTCGTCATTGGTGGAGAACTGCGCCGGGCCCAGGATCGTGGCATGGCCGGCCTGGCGCGCCCAGCCCTCCGCCGTCGCCAGCAGTGCCGCGGCGGCCTCGGGATCATCCAGCACCTCAAAGAACCCGAAGAAGCCCGTGTTGAGCTGCTGGAACTGGTTGTACAGATCATTGGTGAAGGCGGCGATGGTCCCTACTACCTTCTGCCCGCGCCGGGCCAGGTAGTACTCGGCGTGGGCGTGCTGGAAGAACGGGCTGCGCGCCCGGTCCAGGAAGCTCAGCCGCTCCGAGATCAGCGGAGGCACCCAGTAGGGGTTGTCACGGTAGACCTGCCAGGGTAGTTCGATGAACTGCCGCAGCTCCGCGTCCGTCTGAACAGGGAGAACCTGTACATGTGCCATCTGCCGCTCCGCACCGTGGGGTGAACGCATTATACAGCCGGCACGGCGCGCGTCGTCCTGCTGCGACGGTGGTGGTATGATTCCGACCCAGGGCCATCGATGAGCCATTCCTACCCGCTTCTCTTCGCACTGGGAACGCTGGCCGGGCTTGGATGGTTGCTGGTGATGGACCCTCAGCGTCGGGCGGGCGGTGAGCGCCGGGATCCGGATGCGGCGGCCCGGTTGCGGCTCGATGCCGGTTTGGCGGCACTTGCCGCCGGCCTGGTCGGCGCCCGGCTGGGCTACGTCGCCGCTCACGCGGGGTATTTCGCAAGCCACCTCGGCGAAGCCTTCGTCTTGTCCGCCGGAGGCCTCAGTTGGGTCGGGGGTGCGCTGGGAGCACTCACGGGCGTGGCGGCGCTGGCTGCACTCCGCCGCTCCTCAGCCTGGGTGCTGGCGGACGCGCTGGCGATCCCGGCTGCCCTCTTGGCTGCCGCCAGCTGGACCGGTTGCCTGCTCGACGGCTGCGGCTTCGGACGTCCCCTCCCCGCGGCCGCCGCATCTCCTTTCGCCTCCGACTTCTTCCACAGCCGCCTGCCGCGCTGGCCCACGCAGCTGCTGGGCGCACTGGCCTGCTTCAGCCTGGCCCTCGGGCTCCTGGCGCTCGAACCGCGCGGGCTGCGCCCCGGCTTGCTGGCCTGTCTGACGCTCACCGGCCTGGGCCTGATGGCGTTGGCCCTTAGCTTCACCCGTGGCGACCCGCTGCCCTTGTGGGGTGGCGTGCGCCTGGACGCCCTCGGCGCAGCGGTCGTCGCCGTCCTGGGCCTCGGGGGCACGGTGCTCCGGCTGCGGTCGAGATCGGCATGAGGCACCTTCCGCTCGCCCTGGCACAGTTCAACACTCGGCTGGGCGACGTCGACGCCAACCTCGACCGCCATCTGGCGTTCGCCCACGACGCCCGGCGCCAGGGAGCCGAACTGGTCGTCTTCCCCGAGCTCTCCTTGACCGGCTACGTCCTGCAAGACCTGGCCGTCTCTGTTGCCCGCCGGCCTGAGGCGGATGATCCGGCCTTCCGGCACCTGCTGCAGGCCAGCCAGGAGATCGATCTGCTGGTCGGATTTGTCGAGGCCGAGCAGCGCCACCGCTTCTACATCTCCAGCGCCTACCTCTCGCGCGGTCAGGTGGTCCACGTCCACCGCAAGGTGTACCTGCCAACCTACGGCTTGTTCGACGAGGGCCGCTTCTTCGCCTGGGGTGATCACGTGCGCGCCTTCGACACGCGTTTCGGCCGCCTGGGCGTGCTGATCTGCGAGGACTTCTGGCACGCCTCCCCGCCGTATCTGCTGTGGCTCGACGGCGCCGACGTGCTGCTCTTCGCCTCCGCCTCCCCCGGCCGCGGGATGACCTCCGAACCGCGGCTCGAGACCGCCCGCTGGGTCGAGCAGATCAATCAGGCGTACGCCAGCCTGTTCACCTGTTTTGTCGCCCATGCCAACCGCACCGGCTTCGAGGATGGGCTGAACTTCTGGGGCGGCTCGACGGTCTTCGACCCCGACGGCACGCTGCTGGCGCGTGCCCCGTACCATGAAGAGGCGTTGACGCTGGTCCGTCTTGACCTCGAGCAGCTCCACCGAACCCGCTCTCGCCTTCCGTTGCTGCGCGACGAGCGGACCGCTCTGATGGCACGTGAGCTGGAGCGCATTCTGCGCCGCGAGGCCGGATCCTCGACGCTGGGAGTCTAGAGAGAACCGCCATGAGCGAACCTGCACCGTCGCTGGAGATCAACGCCGACCTGGTACGCCGGATCCTGGTGGACTTCGTGCGCACGGAGATCACCCGCGCCGGGTTCACGCGCGCCGTCCTGGGGTTGTCCGGCGGCGTCGATTCCGCCCTGGCCTGCTACCTGGCCGCCGAAGCGTTGGGGCCGGAGAACGTCCTCGCCATCCGGATGCCGTACCGCACGTCATCCCCGGACTCGATGGAACACGCTGCGCTGGTCATTCGCCAGACCGGAGTCCGCGAGCTGACCGTTCCAATCACGCCGATGGCGGAGCCGATCCTGGCCGACGTTCCCGAAGACCAGCCCATCCGTCGTGGCAACATCCTGGCGCGGTTGCGGATGATCGTGCTGTACGACCGGTCAGCAGAATTCCAGGGCCTGGTGGTCGGAACCGGCAACAAGACCGAGATCCTGCTTGGCTACACCACGCACTACGGCGACTCGGCCTGCGCCTTGAACCCGCTCGGCGATCTGTACAAGACACAGGTCCGGCAGCTGGCGCGGGCGATGGACGTGCCCGAGGTGATTGTGGCTAAGCCTCCGAGCGCCGATCTGTGGGCCGGCCAGACGGACGAGGGCGAGCTCGGGTTCACGTACGCGCGGGTTGACCCGCTGCTGATGCTTCTGGTCGACGGCCGCTACGCACCGGAATCGTGCGTCGAGGCTGGATTCGACCGTGCCTTCGTTCTGGCGGTGCTTGAACGCATCCGGCGCAACCAGTTCAAACGCGTCCTGCCTCCCATCGCCAAGTTGAGCAACCGGACCGTCGGCTACGATTTCCTCTACCCGCGGGACTGGGGGACGTAGCGCAGGCCCGCGCCCGGCGCCGGCCTGCGACACCTCGCTGTATGCGACTCCCGACCGCGCTTCGCCATCGCCGCTACCGGCTGTTGTGGATCGGCCTGATGATCTCGGTCACCGGCACGCGCATGCAGTCGGCCGCCGTGCTGTGGCATGTGCATGAGATCAACGAGCAGCCGATCGCCTTGGGCGGCGTCGGGCTGGCGAACATCCTGCCGATCCTCGTGCTGTCGCTGGTCGCCGGCGTCGCCGCCGATTCCGTCAACCGGCGCCGGTTGATGTTCCTGACCCAGACGTCGCTGGCGCTTCTGGCAGCGCTGCTGGGCTGGCTGACCATGACCGGCCACGTGGCGCTGTGGACGATCTACGCCATCACCTCCCTGAGTTCAGGCGTGGCCACCTTCGATATGCCTGCCCGGCAGGCTATGGTCCCGAACCTGGTGGCGCCCGAGGACCTGACCCACGCCTTCAGCTTGAACTCGATCGCCTACCAGTTCGGATCGATCGCCGGGCCGGCGCTCGGCGGGCTGGTGATCGCCCGGACCGGCATCGCCTACGCCTACTGGATCAATGCCCTGTCGTATGCCGCCGTGCTGGTGGCCTTGGTCCTGATGGGACGCGTGGCTCAGCAGGGCGAGCTCGACTCGGCGGCGCTGGCCCTGGCGCGCCGGCAGCCGTTCGGCGCCTTCCTCAAAGCCGCCGGTGAGGGTGTGCGCTTCGTCATCGGGCACACGATCATCTTCCCCAACATGCTGCTGGACTTCCTGGCAACCTTCTTCTCCTCCGCCACAGCACTGCTCCCCATCTTCGCCCGCGATATCCTGGCGGTCGGGGCGGTGGGCTATGGCTGTCTGGTGGCCGCTCCGTCGATCGGCGCCGGCGCGGTGGCGGGGTTCCTGGCGTTCTCCGGCCCAATCCGCCGCCAGGGGAAGGCCCTGCTGACCGCCGTCGCCTGTTTTGGGCTGGCAACGGTAGCCTTCGGCCTATCGCGTGCATTCTGGCTTACCTTTGTGTCTCTGGTCATCGTCGGCGGATCCGATGGCGTCAGCACGATCATCCGCAATACCATCCGCCAGCTGCTCACACCCGACCGGCTGCGAGGGCGGATGACCAGCGTCAACCAGATGTTCTTCATGGGTGGGCCGCAGCTGGGGGAGCTGGAGGCCGGCCTGGTGGCCCAGGCCTTCGGGGCGCCGATCTCGGTGGTCAGCGGCGGCCTTGGCTGCCTGCTGACGCTGGGCTGGGTCTCGGCGCGCTATCCCCAGCTCCGGCACTACAATCTCGGTGACGCGGCTCCCGCTGTGGACAAGCGACGGGCAGCTAGCGAAGTCCGTGAAGCCTGAAGCCGGCATGGCGCTCCCTTCCCAACGGAATCAGACCCATGGGGAGGCGGCGGCTCGAAGCCGAAAGGAGAGGGCATCCAATGAAGAGGGCAGTCAGCGTTAGCATCGGTTCGTCCGCCCGCGACAAGGCGGTTGAGATCAAGTTGCTCGGGCAGCGCGTCCGCGTCGAGCGCATCGGCACCGACGGCGACATGGAGGCGGCGGCCGGTTTGTTTCGCGACCTGGACGGTAAGGTGGACGCCTTCGGCGTGGGTGGTGCCGACCTGTCCATCGTCGTCGACGGCCACCCCTACCCGCTGTACTCGGCGCGCAAGCTCGTCCGCTACGTTCGCAAGACCCCTTACGTGGACGGCGCTGGACTGAAGAACACGCTCGAGCACCAGGTGGCAGGATTCATCGAGCGCACCCTGGGCGACCAGATCCGGCCCAAGCGTGCCTTCATCAATCTCGGGTCGGACCGCTGGGGAATGTCGCGCGGCTTCGCCGAGGCCGGCTACGAATGCCTCTTCGGCGACCTGATGTTCGCCCTCGGGATCAATATCCCTCTCCACAGTCTGAGCGCAGTCAAACGACTGGCGCGCATCCTACTGCCGGTCGTCGGTCGTTTCCCGATCGCATGGCTGTACCCGACCGGCAAGGAGCAGGAGAAGCGCACGCCTCGCTGGGGTCGTGCGTTCGATTGGGCGACGGTGATCGCCGGCGACGCGCTGTACATCACGCGCTACATGCCCGACAGCATTCCCGGGAAGGTGGTCGCGGCCAATACCACCACCCCGGCCGACGTGGCGTTGTTCCGCCAGGCGGGAGCGAAAGCCCTCGTCACCTCCACGCCGGTGCTGGAGGGTCGCTCCTTCGGCACCAACCTGATGGAGGCGGCGCTGGTGGCCGTAGCCGGCAAAGGCCGCCCGCTCACGCTCGCGGAGCTTCAGGCCCTCCTTACCCAACTCAAGATGGAACCCCATCTTCAGCGGCTGAACTGACCGGCGGCGGGGGCAGGTTGGCGATTGGGAGCACGGATGCCGCACACGCGCCTGCCTTCTGAGTTCACGGCACGCGTGTACCGGGTCGTGCGTGCCATCCCGGAAGGGCGCGTCATGACCTACGGCCGTGTGGCGGCGCTGATCCCGCCGCCGTCAGGGACGGACGTGGCGGGCTACGAGCGCGTGAAGGCGCGCTGGGTCGGCTACGCCATGGCCGAGTGCCCAGACGATGTGCCGTGGCAACGGGTGGTGAACGCCCGCGGGCAGGTCAGCCTGCGGCCGGGCGAAGGCCCCGAGGTCCAGCGCCTCCTGCTGATGCAGGAGGGTGTTGTATTCGACGAGGCGGGGCGGATCGAACTTGCCGCCTTCGGCTGGGATCCTGGGCCGGAATGGTTTGCCGGGCATCCGGACCTGCTTCCCCCACCGGACCATCCGGGAGGGAACCGGAGTACAGGCAGTGTCCGGTGAATCTTGACGGGAGGCCGAAATGGACGCGATCGTCGTCGCCGGCGGAACCCCGGGACCCGAGGATCCACTCTACCCACTGACCCAGGGACGTCCCAAAGCACTGCTCGAGCTCGAGGGCCGGCCGATGCTCCAGTGGGTGGTCGACGCGCTGGAGGGGTCTGCGCGGGTCGAGCATGTGGTGGTGATCGGCCCTGGACCTGAACTCGGCTTGCGCTTTGGGTCCAAGACCGTCTCCCTTCCCGACCAGGGCGGGATGATCTCCAACGTGTTGTTGGGCCTCAAGACGGTGCAGCAGATGAGCCCCGGTGCCACACACACGCTGCTGGCAAGCGGGGACATTCCAGCCATCACCCCGGAGATGGTCGACTGGCGCGTGGCGACGGTGGAAGCCGCCGGGGCCGACATCGATTATGCCGTCGTCGGGCGCCAGACGATGGATCGCGTCTTCCCGGGCTCGCGGCGATCCTTCACCTGGCTGAAGGAGGCGGAGGTGTGCGGCGGTGACCTCAATGGTCTGAGCGTGTCCGCGGCGTGCGACGTACCGCTGTGGAATGCCCTGGTCGCCTCGCGCAAGAACGCCCTCAAGCAGGCCGCGCTGATCGGATACGACGTACTCTTGTTGGCCCTTTTCCGGCGGCTCACCCTCCGGGACGCCGAGCGGCGCGTGAGCCGCAACCTGGGCCTCAAAGCCCATGTCACGCTGAGTCCGTATGCCGAGGTGGGCATGGACGTGGACAAGCCTCACCAGCTGGAGCTGGTCCGCCAGTACCTGCATGCCCGAGGGGCGGCATGACGCTGGGGCGCCTTCTGAACGCGGATGCCCGCTGGTCGCAAGCCCTTCGCCGGGCCGAGCAGCCCGGGATGCTGCGGATGAGCGCCACACTCCTGGCGCATTCCGGTGATTCGTGGTTTTGGGCGCTGGGCCTGGCGGTCGTTGCCTGGCGCGGCGACGCCGCGTGGCGCGCCTGGGCATGGCACATCTTTCTGGCCGTCGCTGCCCTGGCCGTGTTGGTGATGACCCTCAAGCTGATCATCCGCCGGCGGCGGCCGGCGGGCGATTGGGGGGCGATCTACCGCAACACCGACCCGCACTCGTTCCCTTCGGGCCATGCTGCCCGGGCGGCGATGCTAGCTGTGCTGCTGTGCGCCTGGGGACCTGCGTGGGCGGCCCCCCTCGCCGTAATGTGGGCCCCGCTCGTGTCCATCGCCCGGGTGGCCCTTGGCGTTCATTACCTGTCGGATGTCGTCGCCGGCGCGCTGCTGGGCGTCGTTGCATCCGGGTTTGCCGTGGCCCTCGCCGCGGCATAGTCCTCTGCCGCCGGGTCTCTCCCGCCCACGTCGCGGGCTCCACCGGTGTCACCCCTCCATTGACAGCGCACACCAGCGCCCCAGAGCCCTCGCCGAATCCAGCCTGAGGAAACAAGAAGGGCGGCCTGCCCGGCCGCCCCGTTCGAACCTGGTCGCCCCAAGCGCTTAGCGCAACCCACCCTGCTGCACGACGTAGCTCGCCCAGTCCTGGCCCAGGACAACAATGACATCCAGCTCCGGATCGGAGGACACCGGATGCAGGATCTGAGATTGCGACAGGCTGAGCAGGCTCGCCAAGAAGCGCACGGCATACGGGTAGGTCGCGTTCTCTACGATGAGCAGTGACTTGTCGTAGTCCAGCCGATCGGCATTGCCGATCTCCACAATG
>Ga0209253_10000086_pt1 | contig 62079 bp, 61 predicted proteins | sample FrelakmetBRP12BR_FD_187145 | JGI IMG/M metagenome (GOLD analysis project Ga0209253, IMG submission 187145) | Freshwater lake sediment microbial communities from the University of Notre Dame, USA, for methane emissions studies - BRP12 BR (SPAdes)... | ecosystem: Environmental > Aquatic >...
GCGGGCGAGATGGCGATCACCGACGTGGCGTCGAAGGGCTGGGTCGATGCGCACGCGGCATTCCTGCATTACGTCGCCCCGGCCGGCGGTGCGATCGCCGTGGTTCTCGTCGGCAAGTGGCTGGCGTCACGCGCGGAGCGTGCCGCCCGCAAGGCCCCGCCCGTTGCCGTGGCCCATGCGCCGGGCCGCCTGCAGCGCATCCTGCTCGCGGTGGACAGCTCGGAAGGAGCAGCGAAAGCGGTTCGCCACCTGATCACGCTGCGCCAGAACCTGCGCCAGCCGGCCATGCTGGACGTGCACCTGATCAACGTGCAGCGACCGGTGTCGGGCGATGTCTCGACCTTCGTGGCGGACGCGACGCTCGAGGACTATCACCGCGAGCGCAGCGAGCAAGCGCTGGCGCCGGCGCGTGCGCTGCTCGCGGCCGCAGGCATCGTCCCCCATGAACACCACCGCGTCGGCAATCCCGGGCAAACGATCGCCGAGGTCGCGCAAGCGGAGGATTGCGACCTCATCGTAATGGGGACGCGCGGTCTGGGCACCCACACCGGGGCCCTCTTGGGATCCGTCGCACAAGGCACGGCGGAGCACGCCGGCGTACCGGTGATGCTTGTGAAGTGACCGGGTTCAGGCGCGACGCCGGGACACGCCAAGTCGGACGTTGGTAACCCAACGGCGGGCACCTGTGCCCGCCTTTGCGTTTCCGGCGACTTGCGCGCCCCCTGCCCAAGGGTTCCACGGCACGGAACGCCCCCCGCGCCACCCGGGAGCGTGCCGTTACCCCGAAGGAGGACAGAGGGGCCCCGAGCTGGTATAATTTTGAATTTATTTGCATTTATCGAGCTGGAGTCGCACGCATGGCCGTCGAACGCACCCTTTCCATCATCAAGCCCGATGCCGTTGCCAAGAACGTCATCGGAAAAATCTACTCGCGGTTCGAGACTAACGGTCTCAAGATCGTCGCGGCGCAGATGCGCTGGCTCTCCCGGGCCGACGCCGAGGGCTTTTACGCCGTGCACCGCGAACGCCCGTTTTTCAAGGATCTGGTCGATTTCATGATCTCGGGGCCCGTGATGATCCAGGTGCTCGAAGGCGACAACGCGATCGCGAAGAACCGGGACCTGATGGGCGCGACCGACCCGAAAAAGGCGGCGCCGGGAACGATCCGCGCCGATTTCGCGGCGTCGATCGACGCCAACGCCGTGCACGGCTCGGACGGGCCGGAGACCGCGCGGGTCGAGATCTCGTACTTCTTCCCGGCGCTCGCGGTCTACAGCCGTTAACGTGACCAACCTCCTCGACCTCGACACCGCGGGCCTCGCCGCCTTCATCGCCGGGCTGGGGGAGAAGCCGTTTCGCGCGAAGCAGGTGTCGCGCTGGCTCCACCAGCGCCAGGTCGACGACATCGGGGCGATGACCGATCTGTCGAAGGCGCTGCGGGAGAAGCTCGCCGCCACCGCGCAGATCGCGGGGCCCGCGGTCGGCAGCGACACGACGGCGGGGGACGGCACGCGCAAGTGGCTGCTCGACGTCGGCAGCGGCAACGCCGTCGAGATGGTCTACATCCCCGAGGACGATCGCGGCACGCTGTGCATCTCGTCGCAGGCCGGCTGCGCGCTCGACTGCGCCTTCTGCTCGACCGGCAAGCAGGGCTTCAACCGCAACCTCACGACCGCCGAGATCGTGGGGCAGCTGTGGCACGCGAACCGCGCGCTGCGGGCGGATGGGGTGGCCGCGCCGTGGGTCGAGCAGGGACGCGCGCCGATCACCAACGTCGTGCTGATGGGCATGGGCGAGCCGCTCGCGAACTACGACAGCGTCGTGACCGCGCTTCGCGTGCTGCTCGACGACAACGCGTACGGGCTGTCGCGCCGGCGCGTCACGCTGTCGACGTCGGGGCTGGTTCCGGCGCTCGACCGCCTGCGCGAGGACTGCCCGGTCGCGCTCGCGGTGTCGCTGCACGCGCCCGACGACGCGCTGCGCGACCGCCTGGTGCCGATCAACCGCAAGTACCCGCTGGCCGAGCTGCTCGCCGCGTGCGTCCGCTACCTGGACCGGGCGCCGCGCGATTTCGTCACCTTCGAATACGTGATGCTCGACGGCGTCAATGACCAGCCCGAGCACGCGCGGGCGCTCGCCGCGCTCGTGCGCGACGTCCCGTGCAAGTTCAACCTGATCCCGTGGAATCCGTTCCCCGGCGCACCGTTCCGCACGAGCCCGCGCCCGCGGATCCTCGCCTTCCAGCAGGCGCTGATGGACGCCGGGTTCGTGACGACGATCCGCAAGACGCGGGGCGAGGACATCGACGCTGCGTGCGGCCAGCTCGCGGGGCGGGTGCAGGACCGCACGCGGCGGCACCTCCGGATCCATCCGGCGCCTGCTGCGCCCGTCGCGCACTGATCACCGTCGCACCGAAAGCAGACATGGATATCCCGCTCCGCCGCCTAGCCTCCGTCGCCGCCGCCGCCATTGCCGCCTCGCTTGCGGTGGTCCTCGCCGCCTGCTCGACGCCGGCCGGCACCCAGGCGCGGCCGCCGGATCCGCCGCCTCCGGTCAGGCAGCAGGAGGTGTCCGCGACGGAACGCGCGAACCTGCACGCCGAACTCGGCGCCGGCTACTACGAGCGCGGACAGATGGACATCGCGCTCGAGGAGCTGAAATTGGCGGAGAGCCTCGACCCCAGCAACCCGAAGATCTTCAACGTCTACGGCCTCGTCTACGCGATGCTGGGCGACAACGCGAAGGCGGAGCAGAACTTCCAGCGCGCGCTGGCGCTCGCGCCGCAGGACTCCGAGATCCGTCACAACTGGGGCTGGTACCTGTGCACCACCGGGCGGATGCGCGAATCGATCCCCGAGTTCGAGCAGGCGCTGCGCAATCCGCTGTACAGGACGCCGGAGATCGCGCTGGTCAACGCCGGCCGGTGCAGCGCCGCGTTCGGCGACATCGCGGGCGCCGAGGCGTACTTCAAGCGGGCGCAGGCGATGGCGCCGAACAATCCCGGCGCCAATTACGGGCTTGCGCTGCTCGCGTACCGCGCGGGCCGCCACGACGAGGCGCGCGGCTGGATCAGGCGCCTGCTGCTGCAGCCGAATCCCGCGCCCGAGGCGCTCTATCTCGGCATGTGCGTCGAGCGGAAGAGCGGCGACCGGACGGCCGAAGCGTCCTTTGTCGCGCAGCTGCGCAACCGCTATCCGGACACCGCCGAGACCCGAGCGATCGCGACGGGCACCTGCGAGTGACCGAGACGGGAATGAACACCGAGGTCGTTCGCGGTGAATCGCCGCGTCCCAGCACGGCCGGGGCGCTGCTCACCGCCGCGCGCGAGGCAGCCGGGCTGTCGATCGACGCGGTCGCGCAGCAGCTGAAGCTCGCGCCGCGGCAGGTGCGCGCCCTCGAGGAGGACGACTACACGCACTTGCCGGGACGGACGTTCGTCCGCGGCTTCGTCCGCAACTACGCGCGGCTGCTGCATCTCGACGCGGAAACGGTGCTCGCGGCCCTGCCGGCGGGAGCTCTCGTCCCCGCGCTCGAGGCGCCGGAGCTGCAACAGACGGCGCAGACCATGGGCGAGCTGCCGTTCACCGACCATTCGCGGCGGGCCTGGACCCGGTGGGCGATCCCGCTGACGCTGGCGGCGATCGTGGCCGCCGCCGCCGTGTACGAATGGCTGCGCCCCGGCCGCGACGCACCGCCAGCGCCCGGCAAGGACGCGCCGGCCGCAGTCGAGCAGCCGGCCAGGCCGGAGAAATCGGGCGCGCCGCTGCCGAACCCGCTGGCGACCCCTTCCCTGCCGGCACCGTCCGCGTCGACCCCTCCCGCCTCGACGGCGCCCGCACCGACCACGCCCGCCTCGACGGTGCCCGCGGCGACCCCACCTGCACCGGCCGTGCCCGCTTCGGCGCTGCCCCCGGTCACCGGCGCCGCAGGTGCGGAGCAGACGGTCGTCCTCACCTTCCGGGACAGCTCGTGGACCGAGGTGCGCGACCAGACCGGGCGCATGCTGCTGTCGCGGATGAATCCGGGCGGCTCGGTGCAGACGGTCTCCGGCGTGCCGCCGCTCGACGTCGTGATCGGCAACGCCGCTGACGTCGACGTCAGCTACCGCGGCGTTCCGATCGACCTCGCGCCGTACACGCGGCAGAACGTCGCCAGGCTCACGCTGCCATGACGGCGGCGCCGGAAACAGCGACGATGAGCTCGCTCACCGCCGTCCTGCGGCACCGCACGCGGCAGGTCGACGTCGCCGGCGTCCGGATCGGGGGCGGCGCACCCATCGTCGTGCAGTCGATGACGAACACCGACACCGCGGACGTCGCCGCGACGGTGGCGCAGGTGCGCGCGCTCGCCGCGGCCGGCTCCGAGCTCGTCCGGGTGACGGTCAACACCGTGGAAGCCGCCGCGGCGGTCCCCGCGATCCGCGAGCGCCTGGACGCCACCGGCTGCCTCGTCCCGCTCGTCGGCGATTTCCACTTCAACGGCCACAAGCTGCTGCACGACCAACCGGCGTGCGCCGGCGCCCTCGCGAAGCTGCGGATCAATCCCGGCAACGTCGGCAAGGGGTCGAAGCGCGACCGGCAGTTCGCGATGATGATCGAGGCCGCGCTTGCGCACGGCAAGCCCGTGCGGATCGGCGTGAACTGGGGCAGCCTCGACGCCGAGCTGCTCGCCCGGATGATGGACGACAACGGCAAGGCGGCAAGACCCGCACCGGCCGACGCGGTGATGCGCGAGGCGCTCGTCGCCTCGGCGATCGGCAGCGCGCAGCGCGCCGAGGCGCTGGGCCTTCCCGCCGACCGGATCGTGCTGTCGTGCAAGGTCTCGCACGTGCAGGACCTCGTCGCCGTCTACCGGGAGCTCGCCCGTCGCTGCGACTACGCGCTGCACCTCGGGCTCACCGAGGCGGGCATGGGGAGCAAGGGCATCGTCGCATCGACCGCGGCGATGGCGGTGCTGCTGCAGCAGGGAATCGGTGACACGATCCGCGTCTCGCTGACGCCGGAGCCCGACGGCGACCGCACGAAGGAAGTCGTCGTGGCGCAGGAGATCCTGCAGACGATGGGGCTGCGCTCGTTCGCGCCGATGGTCGCCGCCTGTCCGGGCTGCGGGCGCACGACCAGCACCGTCTTCCAGGAGCTCGCGCGGAGCATCCAGGTTTACCTCCGCGCGCAGATGCCCGCCTGGCGCGCACGCTACCCCGGCGTCGAGACGATGCAGGTCGCCGTGATGGGGTGCGTCGTCAACGGCCCCGGCGAGTCGAAGCTCGCCAACATCGGCATCTCGCTTCCGGGCACCGGCGAGACGCCCGTCGCACCCGTGTACGTCGACGGCGAGAAGACCGTGACCCTCAAGGGCGACGACATCGCGGGCGAGTTCCAGCGCATCGTCGACGATTACGTCCGCGCCACCTACGGCGGCGAGCCGCGCGCCGCGCACCTCACGCCGGAACGGAAGACGATCGCCGTGAAGGCGATCGCCTGAGGCCCTGAATAACCAATGGCGACGACACTGAACGCGGTACGCGGCATGAACGACGTGCTGCCCGACGAAGCGGCGCTCTGGGAGCGCTTCGAGGACGCCGCGCGCGACGTGTTCGCGCAGTACGGCTACCGCAACATGCGGGTGCCGATCGTCGAGGCGACGGCGCTGTTCGTCCGCGGCATCGGCGGCGCGACGGACATCGTCGAACACGAGATGTACACGTTCGAGGACAAGTTGAACGGCGAGAGCCTGACGCTGCGTCCCGAGGCGACGGCGGGCATCGTGCGCGCGGCCATCGAGCATTCGCTCACCTACGAGCGGCCGCAGCGCGTTTGGATGACGGGCGCGATGTTCCGCCACGAGCGCCCGCAGAAGGGCCGCTACCGGCAGTTTCACCAGCTCGACGTCGAGGCGCTGGGCTTCGCCGGCCCCGACGTCGACGCCGAGCAGATCGCGATGCTGGCGCGTCTGTGGCGCGCGCTCGGGCTCGCCGACGGCGTACGGCTCACGATCAACTCGATCGGCGACCCCGACGAGCGGCGCGCGCACCGCGCGGATCTCATCGCCTGGTTCGAGCGCCACGCGGACGTCCTCGACGACGACGCGAAGCGCCGGCTCCACGCGAACCCGCTGCGCATTCTCGACTCCAAGAATCCGCGCATGCAGCCGATGATCCACGCCGCGCCCAGGCTGATCGAGCGGCTCGGCGCCGCGTCGCGCGCGCACTTCGACGGCCTGCAGCAGCTGCTCGCGGACCGCGGCATCGCCTTCGAGATCGACCCGCGGCTCGTGCGCGGGCTCGACTATTACAATCGGACGGTGTTCGAGTGGGTCACCGACCGGCTCGGCGCGCAGGGCACCGTCGCCGGAGGCGGTCGCTACGACGGCCTGTTCGAGCAGCTGGGCGGCAAGCCGACCCCCGCGTGCGGGTTCGCGATCGGCATCGAGCGCATGGTCCTGCTGCTGCAGGAGGCCGGGGCGGCCCGCGGCGGCGTGCCGCTCGCGTACGTGGTCCACGACGGCGCCGACGCCTCGCGGCTCGCGTGGCGTGCCGGCGAGATGCTGCGCGACGCGGGCTGCGCCGTCGTCGTCAACGCAGGGGGCGGCAGCTTCAAGGCGCAGATGAAGAAGGCCGACGCCTCGGGCGCGCGCTACGCGCTCCTGATCGGCGCGGACGAAGCCGCAGCCGGCGCGGTCAGCGTCAAGCCGCTGCGCGAGTCCGGCGAGCAGCGCACCGTCCCCTTCGCCGACCTCCGGGCGGCGCTCGCAACGAACTAGAACATAGCCAAGGAAACGCGATGGCCGTCTACGATCTCGAAGAACAGGACAAGCTCGAGGACCTCAAGGCGTGGTGGAAGCAGTGGGGCAACTCGATCTCCGGCATCGTCATCGCCGTGTGCGTGGGCGTCGTCGGCGTGCAGGGCTGGCGCTGGTGGGCGCAGCACCAGGCCGAGCAGGCGTCGGTCCTCTTCGGCGCCGTCAATGCCGCCGTGCGCGCGAACGACACGGCGAAGGCGAAGGACGCGATGGCGCAGCTGGCGGACAAGTACGGCCGCACCGCGTACGCGCCGCGCGGCGCGCTCCTCGTCGCCGCGCTGCTGTTCGACAGCGGCGACAAGGCCGGCGCCAAGGCGCAGCTCGCTGCGGTGATCGACCGGGACGCCGAGGACGAGCTCAAGGACATCGCGCGGCTGCGGCTCGCCGCGATCCTGCTCGACGACAAGCAGTACGACGAGGCGCTGCGCACGCTCGACGCGAAGCACGGCGAGCCGTTCGCCGGGATCTACGCCGACGCGCGCGGCGATATCCTTGCCGCAGCCGGGCGCCCGAACGACGCGCGCACCGCGTACCAGACGGCACTCGCGCGCCTCGACGCGAAGAGCCCGTACCGCAATTTCGTGCAGGTCAAGCTCGACGCCCTCGGAGGCCCCCTTCCCGGCTCGGGCACGCCCGCTGCGGCAGCTGCCGCGCCCGCGGGCACGCCCGTTCCGGCGGCGGCCCCGTCCAAATGACCAACGCCATCGCCTGCCGCGCCCGCCCGAACGGCTGGCGGGTCTTCCTGGCACTCGGCGCGTCCCTCGTGCTCGCCGGCTGTTCGTCGCTGTCGTCGTGGATCCCCACGATTCCGGTGCCGTCGTTCGACTGGTTCTCGTCGAGCAAGAAACCGGGGCCGCTGCCCGAGTACACGGCGAAGGCAGGCGCCCAGCTCGCCTGGCAGGTCGGGCTCGCCAAGGCCACCCCGGGTCTCGCGCCGGCCGTGACCCGGGAGGCGATCTACGCCGCCGCCGCCAACGGCACGCTGGTCCGGGTTGACCCGGCGAGCGGCCAGACCACGTGGCGGATCGACGCGGGCAAGCGCCTTTCGGCCGGAGTCGGCGCCGACGCGACGCTCGTCGTCGTCGGGACCGACAAAGGGGAGGTGCTCGCGTTTACGCCGGAAGGCAAGCCGCTGTGGGAGGCGCGCGTGACGAGCGAAATCGTGAGCCCGCCGACGGTCGCCGAGGGGATCGTCGTCGTGGGCTCCGGCGACGGACGCCTCTTCGGGCTCTCGGGCGCCGACGGCAGGACGCGATGGGTGTACCCGCGCAGCAATCCCCCGCTGACTGTCCGCAACTACGCCGGTGCGCTCGTCGACCGCGGCGGCCTGTTCGTCGGCACCGCCGGCGGCAAGCTGCTCGCGATCGACTTGAGCACCGGCAACGTCGGCTGGGAAGGCAACGTCGCGACGCCGAAGGGCGCGACGGAGCTCGAGCGCATCGCCGACGTCACCTCGCTCCCCGTGGTCGACGAGCGGCAGGCCTGCGCGGTCGCGTTCCAGGGCCGCATCGCGTGCTTCGAAGTCGTGCGCGGGACGCTCAACTGGTCGCGGGACCTGTCGAGCCTCGCCGGCATCGTGGGTGACTCCCGCTACCTCTACGTGACCGATGACCGCGGCGCGGTGCACGCGCTCGACAAGGCTACCGGCGCATCGGTGTGGAAGCAGGACAAGCTCGCGCTGCGCCGGCCGGGCGGCCCGCAGCTCGTCGGCGACTATGTCGCGGTCGTCGACGTCGAAGGGTACGCGCATCTGCTCGACCGCAACGACGGCAGCCTGGTCGGCCGCGTCGCGACCGACGGCACCCCGCCGACCGGCCAGCCCGCGCGGTCGGGCGGCAACGCCGTCTGGCTCAGCACGGGCGGGACGCTGGCGGCGATCAGCGCGCGCTGAGGCCCGGAAGCCGCCGCGCCACCGGGAGCGGAGCGACGATCGTCCGCCGCTCCGCTCCCGCAAGGACCCCGCCGTCCGGGTCTCGCGACGCCTCCCGGCAACCGCCACTTACGCACGCCTTACCGGCCACCCCCCATGCTGCCCACTCTCGTTCTCGTCGGGCGCCCCAACGTCGGCAAGTCGACGCTGTTCAACCGGCTGACGAAAAGCCGCGCCGCGCTCGTCGCCGATTTCCCCGGCCTGACGCGCGACCGGCACTACGGCCGCGCCCGCGTCGGCGATCGCCCCTGCCTGGTCGTCGACACCGGGGGCTTCGAGCCGGTGGCGAAGGACGGCATCCTGTTCGAGATGGCGAAGCAGACGCGCCAGGCGATCGCCGAGGCCGACGTCGTCGTCTTCCTCGTCGATGCGCGGCAGGGCCTCACCCCGCAGGACCGCAACATCGCCGACCTCCTGCGCCGATCGGGCCGGCCGGTCGTGATCGCCGCCAACAAGGCGGAAGGCCTCGCGCCCGACCGCGCCGCCGGCGAGTTCTACGAGCTGGGCCTGGGCGAGCCGCACCCGATCTCGTCCGCGCACGGCGACAACGTGAGCGCGCTGGCCGAGCTCGCGCTCACGCGGGTGCCCGCCGCGGGCGCCGAGACGGCCGAGGCGCAATCCCGCGCCGACGCCGGCGCGATCAAGGTCGCGATCATCGGCCGGCCCAACGTGGGCAAGTCGACGCTCGTCAACACGCTGCTCGGCGAGGAGCGGGTGATCGCCTTCGACCAGCCCGGCACGACGCGCGACTCGATCTACCTCGACTTCGAGCGCAACGGCCGCCCGTACACCCTCATCGACACGGCGGGCGTGCGCCGCCGCGGCAAGGTGCTCGAAGCGGTCGAGAAGTTCTCGGTGATCAAGACGCTCCAGGCGATCGAGGACGCGAACGTCGTCGTCCTCCTGTTCGACGCCGAGCAGGGAATCACCGAGCAGGACGCGCACCTCGCCGGCTTCATCCTCGAGGCCGGCCGGGCGCTCGTCGTCGCCGTCAACAAGTGGGACACCGTGCCGGCCGCCCGGCGCGACGAGGTCAAGTACGAACTGGACCGCAAGGCCGCGTTCCTGAGCTTCGCCCCGCACCACTTCATCTCGGCCCTCAAGGGGCGCGGCGTCGCCGGCCTGCTCCGTTCGGTCGACGCCGCCTACGCCTCGGCGATGGCCAAGCTGTCGACGCCGAAGCTCACCCGCACGCTCGCCGCCGCGGTCCTGCGCCAGCAGCCGCCCCGTGCGGGCACCAACCGACCCAAGCTCCGCTACGCGCACCAGGGGGGCCAGAACCCCCCGCTGATCATCATCCACGGGTCGGCGCTCGGCAGCATCCCCGCCACGTACCGCCGGTATTTGGAACATTTCTTCAGCGACGCGTTCAAACTTCGCGGAACGCCGCTTAGGATACAATTCAAGACCGGCGCAAACCCCTACGCGGATGCGCCGAAACGCCGGCCGGGCCGTTGACGTGGAGTTTTCCGGCCCCACATGGGGTCGGGCAGGCAACGGTGGGCAGCGGGTTCGGTCCAGCGCCCGCAGAACAACAACCGCGGAGCATGCGATGAGCAACAAAGGGCAAATGCTACAAGACCCGTTCCTGAACACCCTGCGCAAGGAGCACGTGCAGGTATCGATCTACCTCGTCAACGGCATCAAGCTGCAGGGGCAGATCGAGTCGTTCGACCAGTACGTCGTCCTGCTCAAGAACACCGTCACGCAGATGGTGTACAAGCACGCGATCTCCACGGTCGTGCCGTCGCGTTCGGTGACGATGCCCCACCCCACCCCGCCCGGCGACAGCGAAGCTTGACCGGATTGTCGACCGCCGGCGCGGTCGCTGCCCCGGCGGCGAGGGCCATGCCGCGGCCCGGTTCCGCGCGCCCGTCTCCCCAGGTTCTCCATGATTGAGCGCCCGCAAGGCGGCGACCGCGCACTGCTCGTGGCGCTCGACTTCGGCGATGCCGATCCCGCCGAGCGGATGGCCGAGCTCGACGCGCTCGCCGTGTCCGCGGGGGCGACGGTCGTCGGGACCGTCACCGGCCGGCGGCAGCGTCCCGACGCGGCGACGTTCGCCGGCAAGGGCAAGGTCGAGGAAGTCGCCGCGCGGCGCGCCGAAACGGGCGCCGATCTCGTCATCTTCAACCACCCGCTCTCCGGCGCGCAGCAGCGCAATCTGGAGCGCGCGCTCGAGTGCCGCGTCGTCGACCGCACGAGCCTCATCCTGGACATCTTCGCGCTGCGCGCCCGCAGCGCCGAAGGCAAGCTCCAGGTCGAGCTCGCCCAGGTCAAGCACCAGCTGACGCGGCTCGTCGGCGGCTGGACCCACCTCGAGCGGCAGAAAGGCGGCATCGGCCTGCGCGGCCCCGGCGAGACGCAGCTCGAAACCGACCGCCGCCTGCTGGGCGTGCGCGTCAAGGTGCTGAAGGACCGGCTTTCCCACGTCGAGCGTCAGCGCGCGACGCAGGGGCGGACCCGGCGCCGGGCCGCGGTGCGCACCGTCGCGTTCGTCGGCTACACCAACGCCGGCAAGTCCACGCTCTTCAACCGGCTGACGGGCGCCAAGGCCTACGCCGCCGACCAGCTGTTCGCCACGCTGGACACGACGCTGCGCCGGATCTACGTGCCGGGCGCGGACACCATCGTGCTCTCCGATACCGTCGGCTTCATCCGCGACCTGCCGCACGATCTCATCGCCGCGTTCCGGGCAACGCTCGCCGAGGCCGGCGAGGCGGATCTCCTGCTGCACGTCATCGACGCCGCGCACCCCTGCCGCGACGAGCAGGCGGCCGCCGTCGACGCGGTGCTGCAGGAGATCGGGGCCGGGAACGTGCCGCAGATCCGCGTCCTCAACAAGATCGACGCCAGCGGTCAGGACGCGGGGGTCGAGCGCGACGAGTCTGGTATACTCCGCACGGTCCGCGTGAGCGCCCTGACGGGTGCCGGATGCGCCGAATTGCGTGCGGCGCTCGCCGAGCGGTTTCCGGCCGCGGCGCCGTTTTCCGATGCCCGCGCGGCGCCCGTCCTCGGTGCGTGACGCGCGACCCCACCCACGCCTTCCCGACCCCGGTCCACCTTCATGTCGCTGAACGATCCCCAGTGGGGCAAACGCGGTAGCGGCGGGCCGCCCGATCTCGACGAGATCTGGCGCAACGTCAACCGCCGCATCAACGACATCTTCGGCCGCAAGGGCGGCGGCGCCGGCGGCGACGGCCAGGGCGGCGGCGGCATCCGCATGAAGCTCCCGTTGTCCGGCGCCGGCATCCTCGTCGCGCTGGTGCTGGTCGTGTGGCTCGCCAGCGGCTTCTACATCGTCGACGAAGGCCGCCGCGGCGTCGTCACGCGCTTCGGCAAGTACACCGAGACCACGCAGCCCGGCGCCCGCTGGCACCTGCCGTTCCCGATCGAAGAGAAGGAGCTCGTCGACTTCTCGCAGGTGCGGACCGTCGAGGTCGGCTACCGCAACACGCCCAAGAACAAGAAGGAGAACGAGGCGCTGATGCTGACCGACGACGAGAACATCATCGACATCCAGTTCGCCGTCCAGTACAACCTCAAGAGCGCCGAAGCGAACCTGTTCAACGTCCGCAAGCCGGACCTGATCGTCCAGTTCATCGCGCAGACGGCGATGGGCGAGGTCGTCGGCAAGGCGAAGATGGACTTCGTCCTCTACGAGGGCCGCGAGCAGATCGCGAAGTCGGCGGAGAAGCTGATGCAGGAGATGCTCGATCGCTACCAGACGGGCGTCTACGTGCAGAAGGTGACGCTGCAGAGCGTGCAGCCGCCGGACAAGGTGCAGGCCGCGTTCGACGACGCGGTGAAGGCCGGCCAGGACCGCGAGCGGTTCCGCAACGAGGGCCAGGCGTACGCCAACGACGTCGTCCCCCGCGCGCGCGGCAACGCGGCGCGGCTGATCGAGGAAGCGAACGGCTACCAGGCGGAGGTCGTGCAGCGCGCCGACGGCGACGCGTCGCGCTTCCGCCAGATCCAGGTCGAGTACGCGAAGGCCCCCGGCGTCACGCGCGAGCGCCTCTACCTCGACATGATGCAGACGGTCCTCGGCAACTCGAGCAAGGTGCTCGTGGACCAGAAGTCCGGCAGCAACAGCCTCCTCTACCTGCCGCTCGACCGGCTGATCCAGCAGAGCGCCGCGCCGGCCGGCACCCCCGCCCCCGTGCCGGACGCATCCGCCGCCCGGCAGTCGACGCCGCCCCCGGCGGAGCCGACGGTCACGCTCGACCCGGGCCGCTCGCGCGAGGCACTGCGCAGCCGTGACCGCAGCGGGGAGGCGCGATGAAGTTCACCGTCCCCCTGCTCGCCCTGGTGGTCGCGCTGCTGCTGGTCGCGTCGCAGTCGCTCTACACGGTCGACCAGCGCCAGTACGCGATCAAGTTCCAGCTGGGCGAGATCGTCGAGACGCTGCCCAACGCCGGCCTCTACGCGAAGGTGCCGATCCTGCAGAACGTGAAGTTCTACGACAAGCGGATTCTGCTGCTCGACAATCCCGAGCCCGACCGGATCACGACGTCCGAGAAGAAGCCGCTGCTCGTCGACTTCTTCGTGCTCTGGCGGATCACCGACGTCAAGCAGTACTACATCAGCGTGCAGGGCGACGAGGAAGTCGCGCGGCGCCGCCTGTCGCAGACGGTGCGCGCCAATCTCGCCGAGGAATTCAACAAGCGGACGGTGCACGAGGCGATCTCCGCCGAGCGCGACAAGATCATGACCACGACGCGGCAGAAGGCCGACGCCGACGCCAAGACGATCGGCGTCGAGATCGTCGACGTCCGGCTGCGCCGGGTCGAGCTGCCGCCCGACGTGACCGGCCCCGTCTACGCGCGGATGGAATCGGAGCGCCGGCGCGTCGCCAACGAGCTGCGCTCCCTGGGCCAGGCCGAGTCCGAGAAGATCCGCGCGGACGCCGACCGGCAGCGCGTCGTCATCCTGGCCGACGCGTACAAGGCCGCGCAGAAGACGAAGGGCGAGGGCGACGCCAAGGCGGCGGCGATCTACGCGCAGGCCTACGGCGCCAATCCGGAATTCTATGCGTTCTACCGCAGCCTCGAAGCGTACAAGGCGACCTTCCGCAGCAAGAGCGACGTGATGGTGCTCGACCCCAGCTCCGAGTTCTTCCGCTACCTGCGGAGCCAGGGCGGCCCGGGTGCCAAGGCCTCCAAGTAGCACTGCCGCCGCTTTCGCGCGCGACGAGAGGAACGCCGTGCTGGATTCGCTCTGGGCAGCGTTGGCGCTGGTGCTGGTCCTCGAGGGGCTGCTGCCGCTCGTCGCGCCGCGAATGTGGCGCGAGAGTTTCGCGAAGCTCGTCAGCCTGAACGACGGCCAGCTTCGCTTCATCGGCCTCGCGTCGATCGCCGTCGGTCTGGCCGCCTTCTGGCTCGTGCGCCATGCGTAGCTGGCTCCTGCCCGAGTACATCGAGGACATCCTCCCCGACGAGGCGGAGCGCACGGAGGCGCAGCGCCGCGTGCTGCTCGACCACTTCCGTGCGCACGGCTACCGGCTGATCCAGCCGCCGCTGGTCGAGCACCTCGACTCGCTGCTCACCGGCACGGGCCGCGACCTCGAGCTGCAGACGTTCAAGGTGGTCGACCCGCTGTCGGGCCGGCTGCTCGGCGTGCGCGCCGACATCACGCCGCAGGCCGCGCGCATCGACGCGCACCTCCTCAACGAGCCCGGCGTCACGCGGCTCTGCTACGCCGGCAGCGTGCTGCGCGCGGTCACGGTCGGCAATGCGAAGACGCGGGAAGTCCTCCAGATCGGCGCCGAGCTCTTCGGCGAGCCCGGCATCGCCGCCGACGTCGAGGTCCTGGGGCTCCTGCTGTCCGCGCTCGCGGCGGCGGGCGTGCGCGGCCTGCACCTCGATCTCGGGCACGTCGGCGTCTACCGCGCGCTCGCGACGGGCGCCGGCATCTCGGGCAACGGCGAGGACACGGAGCTCTTCGCCGCGCTTCGCGCCAAGGACGCCCCGGGAGTCGCGGAACTCACCGCCAGGCTGCCCGCCGCCTGGCGCGACGCGCTCACGGCGCTGCCGACGCTGTACGGCCCCGCGCAGGACGTGCTCGCCGCGGCCCGTGCGCGGCTTCCGGACACGCCCGCCATCCGCAACGCGCTGGCGGCGCTGACGGCCCTCGCGCAGTCCGCGCTGCCCCGGGTCGAGGCGCTGCACATCGATCTTGCCGACCTGACTGGGTATCATTACCAGAACGGCGCGATCTTCGCGGTCTTCACGGCGGGTGAACCGTGCGCCATTGGCAACGGCGGCCGCTACGACGGCATCGGCAAGGCGTTCGGGCGCGCGCGCCCGGCCACCGGCTTCACGCTGGACCTGCGGCAGCTCGCGAGTGTCGTCGCGCGCGAAGCGAGGCCGGCGTGACGGCTGAAGCGCACGTGGACGCGCGCAGGGCTTCGGCGACGGGCCGCGCGGGAGCATCCGCGTGGCGTGCGCGCCATCGACAATCGACTCCGGATCGGGGAATTAGGCATGGGTAAGAACGTCGTCGTCATCGGCACCCAGTGGGGCGACGAGGGCAAAGGCAAGGTCGTCGACTGGCTGACCGAGCACGCGCAGGGCGTCGTGCGCTTCCAGGGCGGCCACAATGCGGGCCACACGCTGGTCATTGGCGGCAGGAAGACGGTGCTGCGGCTCATTCCTTCGGGCATCCTGCGCCCCGGCGTGTCGGTGTACATCGGCAACGGGGTCGTGCTGTCGCCGTCGGCGCTGCTGCAGGAGATCGGCGAGCTCGAGGGCGCCGGCGTCGAGGTTCGTCCGCGCCTCAAGATCTCGCCCGCGTGCCCGCTGGTCCTGCCCTACCACGTCGCGCTCGACCAGGCGCGGGAAGGCGCGATGGGCGACGCGAAGATCGGCACGACGGGTCGCGGCATCGGCCCCGCGTACGAGGACAAGATCGGGCGCCGCGCGATCCGGCTGCAGGACCTGTTCTACCCCGACCGCTTCGCGGCGAAGCTGAAGCCGGTGCTGGAATTCCACAATTTCGTGCTGACGCAGTTCTTCCGCCGCGACGCCGTGCCGTTCGACCGGACGCTCGACGACACGCTGGCGCTGGCCCCCCAGTTGAAGCCCATGGTCGCCGACGTCGCGGCGCTGCTGCAGCAGGCGCGCGCGCGCGGCCAGTCGCTGCTGTTCGAGGGCGCGCAGGGCGCGCTGCTCGACATCGACCACGGCACCTACCCCTACGTGACGTCGTCGAACTGCCTCGCCGGCGCGGCGGCACCCGGTGCCGGCGTCGGGCCCCAGTTCCTCGACTACGTCCTCGGCATCGTCAAGGCCTACACGACGCGCGTGGGCACGGGCCCGTTCCCGACCGAGCTCACCGACGACACCGGCGCGCGGCTCGCCAAGCGCGGCAACGAGTTCGGCTCGGTCACCGGACGCCCGCGCCGCTGCGGGTGGCTCGACATCCCGGCGCTCGCGCGCTCGTTCCAGCTGAACGGCGTGAACGGCGTCTGCATCACCAAGCTCGACGTGCTGGACGGCATGGACGAGATCCGGATCTGCACGGGATACACGGTGAACGGAGCGCCGGTCGCGCTGCTGCCGTCGGGCGCCGACGCGGTCGCCGAATGCACGCCCGTGTACGAGGCGCTGCCGGGGTGGAGCGAGAGCACGGTCGGCGCGAGGACGATCGACGCGCTGCCGGCGAATGCGCGCGCGTACCTCGCGCGGATCGAGGCGCTCACCGGCGTGCCGATCGCGATGGTCTCGACGGGACCGGACCGCGACGAGACCATCCTGCTGCATCATCCGTTCCATTGACCCGCGACCCGGACATCGCGCGCGGAGGGGGAATCGCATGGCGAGCCTGCACGTCAGCGGGGACCAGTACAACCGGCTCGTCGAGCAGCTGGCGCTCAACGTCCACGAGTCGGGCTACGCGTTCAACCAGATCATCTGCATCGCGCGCGGGGGCATGCGCGTCGGCGACGTGCTGTCGCGGATCTTCGAGAAACCGCTCGCGATTCTGTCGACGCACTCCTACGCCGCGGAGGGCGGCACGATCCGCGGCGAGCTCGTGATCGCCGAGCACATGACGATGACGTCGCCGCGGCTGGGGGAAAGGGTGCTGCTCGTCGACGACATGGTGGACTCGGGGCACACGCTCGCGGCCGTGGAGAAGGCGCTGCCGCAGCGCTGGCCGGTCATCACGAGCTGCAGGACCGCGGTGCTGTGGTGGAAGGCCTGCTCGACGGTCAAACCCGACTTCTACGTCGAGTACCTCGCCGACAACCCGTGGATCCACCAGCCGTTCGAGGTCTACGACACGCTGCGCCCGGAGGCCCTGAAGGCGCGGCTCGCGTCCTGACGCCCGCCGGCGCGGCCGGGAGCGCAGACGTTCTCAAGCCGTCGCGACCAACGTCGCGACGTCGTCAATGGTGCCCAGGAAGGGACTCGAACCCCCACAGTGTCGCCACCGCTAGGACCTGAACCTAGTGCGTCTACCAATTCCGCCACCTGGGCGACCGCAACCTATAATTTTACGTTTTGGACCCTACCTTGTCAAAGAAACCACCCCCAGCAGCGAAGTCGCGCACGGCCCGGTCGAAGCCGGCGATTGCATCCCCGGCGCAACCCGGATCGCGCGCGAAGGTCCGCGCGCGCGCGCCGGCCGCCGCCGACGCCGTCCCGCCGGAGGCGCGCACCGCGCGCCGGGCGGCCCCTCCCGCCGGCGACCCGCCGGTGGAGCGCCCGCGCTCGCGACGCGACGCGGTGGACGCCGCGCTCGTGCCCACTCGCGTCGACATCATCGAGGCGCTGAAGCGCGCAGGCGTGCCGCTGCCGCCGGCCGATCTCGCGCGCGCGATGGCCGTCGACCGCCGCGCCCACGACGCCTACATGGGGCGCCTCGACGCGATGCAGCGCGACGGCGAGTTGCTGATGAATCGCAAGGGCGAGCTCTGCGTCACGGCGAAGCTCGACTTCGTGAGCGGCGTCGTGCAGGGCCATCCCGACGGCTACGGCTTCCTCGTCCCGGACGACGGAAGCGCGGACCTGTTCCTGAGCCCGCGCGAGATGCACAAGGTCCTCCACGGCGACCGCGCGACGGCGCGCCGAATCGGCACCGACCGCCGCGGACGGCCCGAGGGCGAGATCGTCGACGTGCTGGCGCGCGCGAACGTCCAGGTCGTCGGCCGCCTCTACGAGGAGCGCGGCGTCGCGTTCGTCGTCGCCGAGAACCGCCGCATCAACCAGGACCTGATCGTGCCGAACGACGAGCGGGGCACGGCCAAGGCGGGCGACGTCGTCGTCGTCGAGATCGTCGAGCACCCGTCGCCGCAGCGCGAGGCGATCGCGCGCGTCATCGAGGTGCTGGGCGGCTACACGGACCCCGGGATGGAGATCGAGATCGCGCTGCGCAAGCACGACCTGCCGCACGAGTTCTCGCTCGCCGCGCGGAAGCAGGCGGGCAAGCTGCCGCCCGAGGTCGACGCCCGCGATCGCGCGGGCCGCGTCGACATCACGTCGCTGCCGCTCGTCACCATCGACGGCGAGACGGCGAAGGACTTCGACGACGCCGTGTACTGCGCCCGCGCCGGCAAGGGCTTCCGGCTCGTCGTCGCGATCGCCGACGTCTCGCACTACGTGAAGGACGGCGATGCGCTCGACCGCGACGCGCGCGAGCGCGGAACGTCGGTGTACTTCCCGCGCCGCGTCATCCCGATGCTGCCGGAGGCGCTGTCCAACGAGCTCTGCTCGCTCAAGCCGAACGTCGACCGGCTGTGCATGGTCTGCGACATGCGGGTGAGCCGCGACGGGGCGATCGAGAAGTACGAGTTCTACCCGGCCGTGATGCACTCGCGGGCGCGGCTCACCTACACGCAGGTGTGGGACTGGCTGTCCGAGCCGAAGCGCGCGCCGCGCGAAGCGAAGGCGCTGCTGCCGCACCTCACCGACCTCTACGCGCTGTTCCACGCGCTCAAGGCCGCGCGCGAGGCGCGCGGCGCGATCGACTTCGAGAGCGTCGAGATGGCGCTCGAGTTCGACGTCCAGGGCAAGATCGTGCGGATCGTGCCGGTTGTCCGCAACGACGCGCACAAGCTGATCGAGGAGTGCATGCTCGCGGCGAACGTCTGCACCGCGGAGTACCTGGCGCAGCACAGGCACCCCGTGCTCTACCGAGTCCACGAGGGGCCGACACCGGAAAAGCTCGCGGCGCTCAAGGATTTCCTCGCGAGCTGCGCGCTGGCGCTCGCCGGCGGCGACGACCCGACGGCGTCCGACTACGCGCGACTGCTGCTGCAGATCAAGGACCGGCCCGACTACGCCCTCCTGCAGACCGTGCTGCTGCGCTCGCTGCAGCAGGCGCGCTATCGCCCGGACAACCTCGGCCACTTCGGCCTCTCGTACGAAGCCTACGCGCACTTCACCTCGCCGATCCGCCGGTATCCCGATCTGCTCGTCCACCGCGCGATCAAGGCGGTGCTGGCGAAACGCGAGTACAAGCCCGCGGGCTCTTCCTGGACCGAGCTCGGCGTGCACTGCTCGCTGACCGAGCGGCGCGCGGACGACGCGACGCGCGACGTCGAGAACTGGCTCAAGTGCTACTTCATGCAGGACCGGGTTGGCGAGACGTTCGACGGCACGATCAGCGGCGTCACGGGGTTCGGCATCTTCGTCACGCTGGACACGCTCAACATCGACGGCCTCGTGCACGTCACCGAGCTCGGGCGAGACTATTTCCACTTCGACGCCGGCCGCCACGCGATGGTCGGCGAGCGGAGCGGCCGCGTGTTCCAGCTCGCCGGCCGCATCCGCGTGAAGGTGGCTCGCGTCGACCTCGAGACGGCGAAGATCGATTTCACGCTGGCCGACGACGCCGGGGCCGGCACGCCGGCGGCGCCGGGTCCGCGCCCGGCCTACAGCACGCCGCTCGGCCGCGCCGATCGCTCCGGCAAGCCGCGGGCGAAGCGCTGAGCCGGGCGGCAACCAAGAAACTTCCCTCCAGATCAAAGACTTGTGTCGTAATCCCGGCGCTTGTGTGCAGTGCAACAAATTGGCCGCCACGCTGGTAGAATGGGTTGTTCACCTCCCGGCCCGACACCATGCCCGACGATCGACGCACGCCTCTCCCCATGCACATCGGCACTCCGCTCTCCCCCTCGGCGACCAAGGTCATGCTGCTGGGGAGCGGCGAACTGGGCAAGGAGATCGCCATCGCGCTGCAGCGCTTCGGCGTCGAGGTGGTCGCCGTCGATCGCTACGCGAACGCGCCGGGGCATCAGGTCGCGCATCGCGCCCACGTGATCGCGATGACGGACGGCGCCGCGCTGCGCCGGCTCGTCGAGCAGGAGCGCCCGCAGCTGATCGTGCCCGAGATCGAGGCGATCGCGACCGACGCGCTGGTCGACGTCGAGCGCGAGGGCCTCGCGCGGGTCATCCCGACCGCGCGCGCGGTGCGGCTCACCATGAATCGCGAGGGCGTGCGGCGCCTGGCCGCCGAGGACCTCGCGCTGCCCACGTCGCCCTACCGTTTCGCCGACAGCCAGGAAGCGCTCGAGGAGGCGATCGAGACAACGCCCGGCATCGGCTACCCCTGCGTCGTGAAGCCGGTGATGTCGTCGTCGGGCAAGGGGCAGACGGTCGTGCGCGCGAAGGCCGACGTCGCGGCGGCGTGGCAGTACGCCGAGAGCGCGGCCCGCGTGCGCGGGAGCCACGTCATCGTCGAGGGCTTCATCGACTTCGACTACGAGATCACGCTGCTCACGGTCCGGGCCGCCGACGAGTTCGGCGAGGTGCAGACGCATTTCTGCGAGCCGGTCGGCCACCGGCAGGTCAACGGCGACTACGTCGAGTCGTGGCAGCCGCACCCGATGTCCGCCGCCGCGCTCGCGGCGGCGCGCGACATCGCGTTGCGGATGACGACCGAGCTCGGCGGCCGCGGCATCTTCGGCGTCGAGCTCTTCGTCAAGGGCGACCGCGTGTGGTTCTCCGAGGTGAGCCCGCGCCCGCACGACACGGGACTGGTCACGATGGCCACGCAGGCGCAGAGCGAGTTCGAGCTGCACGCGCGGGCGATCCTCGGCCTGCCGGTCGACGTGCGCCTGCGCGCTCCAGGCGCGTCGGCCGTCATCTACGGCGGGCTCGAAGCCCGCGGCATCCGCTACGACGACGTCGCGCACGCGCTGGCGGTTCCCGGATCGGACCTGCGTCTGTTCGGCAAGCCGGAAGCGTACAAGAAGCGGCGCATGGGCGTCGCGCTGGCGACCGGCCGCGACATCGCAGAAGCGCGCGAGCGCGCAACGGAGTGCGCGCGCCGCGTCAAGCCGCGGGCTTGAGCCCGCGCGGCGCGTTCGCCGTGGGTCCGGCTTCGGCCGGATTCAGCAGCGCGACTGATGGCGAGCCGCCTGAAGGCGGCCCCACGCTCGGATCGAACGATTGCGCGCCGCCCGAAGGCGGCCCCACGCTCGCATGGAACCCGTGACCGACACCCGCCCGGACCTCGTCCTCCAGGCCCCGGCGATCGCCGCGGCCGACGTCGCGGCCATCGCGACGCTCACCGCCGCGCAAGGCATCCACGCGCTCCCCGACGACGCGCAGCAGGCGTTCCGGCTCGTACGCGTCGAGCGGAACGCCGGCGTCGCCGAGCTCTGCGCCGCCGCCGGCATCGACTGGGCGTTCGTTCCGCCCGGGCTCACGCGCGATCGCGTGCGCGTGGTTGCCATCGACATGGACTCGACGCTGATCACGATCGAGTGCATCGACGAGATCGCCGACATGGCGGGCATCCGGCGGGACGTTGCCGCGATCACGGCGTCCGCGATGCGCGGCGAAATCGACTTCCGCGAGAGCCTCGAGCGGCGCGTCGCGCTGTTTGCCGGCATGCCGGTGGCCGCGCTGCAGCGCGTCTACGACGAGCGCCTCGTGCTGTCCCCGGGAGCGGAGAAGATGCTGGCGGGCTTCAGGGCCGCCGGCGCGAAGACGCTGCTCGTCTCGGGCGGCTTCACGTTCTTCACGGACCGGCTGAAGGCGCGGCTCGCGTTCGACGCGACCGAGTCGAACGAGCTCGAGATCGCCGACGGCCGTCTGACCGGCCGCGTCGTGCCACCGATCGGCGACGCGCGCGCGAAGGCCGCGTCGCTCGCGGCGATGCGCGAGCGCCACGCCGCCGATGGCGGGATCGTCGTCGCGATCGGCGACGGCGCCAACGACGTGCCGATGCTGAAGGCGGCCGACGTGTCGATCGCGTTCCATGCGAAGCCCGTCCTGCGCGCGCAGGCGACCTACGCGATCGACCGGTGCGCGCTGGACGCCGTGCTGAACCTGTTCGCCTGAGCGGAAGCCATGTCCGGCCGAAGCCGGACCCGCGCGCGCCCGCTCAATCCTCGTCGTCGAAATCGCCCTCGTCCAGCCACGTCATCTGGATCGCCTCGAGGATCTTCTCTCCGCTGTGCTTCGGGTCGTCGTCGAAGCCCGGCAGCTCGAGGACCCACCGACGCAGATCCATGAACAGCACGGTCCGCGGATCGACGTCCGGATGCGCGGCCGCGAGGGCGATGGCGATGTCGCGCGTGTCGGTCCATTTCATCGGTGTCTCCGGCGCCGGCGGCGGGCGATCCGCCGTCAGTGCTTTTCCTTCGCATAGTTGATCGTGTAGCGCGGGATCTCGAGCACCAGGTCGGCGTCGTCGACGAGCGCCTGGCAGGACAGCCGCGACTGCGGCGTCAGGCCCCACGCCCGGTCGAGCAGGTCGTCCTCGTCCTCGGTCGACGGCGACAGCGACGCGAAGCCTTCGCGGACGATCACGTGGCAGGTCGTGCACGCGCACGACTTCTCGCAGGCGTGCTCGATCTCGACGCCCTGCGCCAGCAGGTTGTCGCAGATCGACACCCCCTTCCGCGCGTCGAACGTCTTGCCCTCGGGGCAGACCTCCGGGTGCGGGAGCACGACGACCTTGGGCATGTGGCGGTGGCGAGGGTCAGGTGAGCGCGTCGACGCTGCGCCCGGTCAGCGCACGCGCGACGCCGCGATCCATGCGGTGCGCGGCGAAATCGGCCGTCACGGCGTTGAGCGCCTGGGTGGCGCCGACGAGCGCCCGGTGGTCCGTGCCTTCGCAGCACCGGGCGACTTCGGCGAGCGCCGCGTCGACCGCCTCGCGCTCGCCGGGCGTGAGCAGGTCGCCGTCCGCGGCAAGGGCGCTCACCGTCGCCGCGACCACCTGATCCGCCTCGACCTTCGCCTCGGCGAGCGCGCGCGCCGCCATGTCCTCGGCGGCGTGCGCGTAGGAGTCGCGGAGCATGCGGGCTATCTCGCCGTCGGAGAGTCCGTAGGACGGCTTGACGACGATCGCGGCCTCGATCCCCGACGCCAATTCGCGCGCCGACACCGACAGCAGGCCGTCGGCATCGACCTGGAACGTCACGCGGACGCGCGCCGCGCCGGCCGCCATCGGCGGGATGCCGCGCAGCTCGAACCGCGCGAGCGAGCGGCAGTCGGCCACGCGCTCGCGCTCGCCCTGCACGACGTGGATCGCGATCGCGGTCTGCCCGTCCTTGAAGGTCGTGAAGTCCTGCGCTCGCGTCACCGGGATCGTCGAGTTGCGCGGGACGATCTTCTCGACGAGCCCGCCCATCGTCTCGAGGCCGAGCGACAGCGGGATCACGTCGAGCAGCAGCCAGTCTTCCCCGGCGGCGCGGTTGCCGGCCAGCACGTTGGCCTGGATCGCCGCACCCAGCGCGACGACCTGGTCGGGGTTGAGGTTCGTCAGCGGCGGCTGCCCGAAGAACTCGCCGACGGCCTTCTGGATCTGCGGCATCCGCGTCGCTCCGCCGACCATGACGACGCCGTTGATGTCGGCCGGCGTGAGCCCGGCGTCGCGCAACGCGCGCCGCACGGGCCCCAGCGTCTTGGCGACCAGGTTCTCCGTGATTTCGGTGAACGTCGCGGCGGACAGGCCGAGATCCACCTTGCACCCGTCGGACAGCGTCGCGACGATGGGCGCCGACGCGTGGATCGTGAGGTTCTCCTTCGCCTCGCGCGCCTTCAGCATCAGAAGCCGCGTGTCTCCCGGCGAATGCGGCGGCAGCCCGGCCGCCTCGATCACCCAGCAGTACACGCGGTGGTCGAAGTCGTCGCCGCCGAGCGCGGAATCGCCGTTCGTCGCCAGCACCTCGAACACGCCGCGCGAGAGCTTGAGGATCGAGATGTCGAACGTGCCGCCGCCCAGGTCGTAGATCGCGTACGTGCCCTGCGCCGCGTTGTCGAGACCGTAGGCGATGGCCGCGGCGGTCGGCTCGTTCAGCAGGCGGAGCACGTTGAGGCCCGCGAGCGTGGCCGCGTCCTTGGTCGCCTGCCGCTGCGCGTCGTCGAAGTACGCGGGCACCGTGACGACGGCGCCGGCGAGCGCGCCGCCCAGGCTCGCCTCGGCCCGCACGCGCAGCGCGCGCAGGATTTCCGCCGAGACCTCCACGGGGCTCTTCACGCCGAGGCGGGTCGCGAGCCGCACCATTCCCGGTTCGTCGATGAAGCGGTAGGGAAACCTGCGGGCGTCCGGCAGGTCCGCGAGGCCACGGCCCATCAGCCGCTTCACCGAGACGATGGTGTTCTGCGGATCGCACGCCTGCATCGCCTGCGCCGGATACCCGACGTCGACACCCGTCTCGCCGTAATGGACGATCGAAGGCAGCAACGGGTGGCCGTTCTCGTCGGGGAGGATGACGGGGATGCCGTTGCGCACCGTCGCGACCAGCGAGTTGGTCGTGCCGAGGTCGATGCCGACCGCGAGCCTGCGCTCGTGCGGCGCCGGCGACGCGTCGGGCTCGGAGATCTGCAGCAGCGCCATCAGTATCAGTGCCCGCCCGTGGGGCCGCCTTCAGGCGGCTTGGCGCGTCCGGCTGAAGCCGGACCCACGACCTGATTCGCGGGGCCGTTCATCTCAGTCGTCCAACCGGGAATGCATCGCGTCCAGGTCGGCCGCGAGCTTCGACAGGAAGCGCAGCTCGCGCACCCGCGCGCGCGCGGCCTCCCAGGCCGATTCGTCGTCGAGCAGCGCGCAGAGCCGCTGCTCGAGCTCGCGGGCCTCGGCGCGCGCGTCGTCGAGAAGCGTGTCGAGCGCGCGCGCGTCGCGGGCGGCCAACGCAGCGGCAGCGGCTTCGCGGCGCTCGAGCTGCCGCTCGAGAAAGTCGAGCGGCAACGACGTTTCGGACGCGCCGAACGCGTCGACGCCGTGCAGCGACAGCAGGTATTGCGCGCGCGCGACCGGATCCCTGAGCGCGCGGTACGCCTCGTTCACCCGCGCCGACGACTGCAGCGCGAGCCGCTGCTCGGCCTCGCTTCCCGCCGCAAAACGGTCGGGGTGCACCTCGCCCTGCAGCTCGTGGTACGCGCGGTCGAGCAGCACGGGGTCGAAGCGGAAGCGCTGCGGCAGGCCGAACAGCTCGAAATGGTTGCGCGAGAAGTCGATCATCGGGGGGCCCTCCTTCGGACGGGGAGGGTCGCGGGGAAAACGGTGCGAACGCGGTGCGAGGCGAAGACTGACGGAGGCTCAGTGCCCGCGCGGCCGCCCGAAGGGCACTGTGCTCCCCCCCGGGGGGCAGCGAACGCAGTGAGCGTGGGGGCCGTCCATCTCAGACGTTGAAGGACTCGCCGCAACCGCACGCGTCCTTGACGTTGGGATTGTTGAACCTGAATCCTTCGTTCAGACCTTCGCGCGTGAAGTCGAGCTCGGTGCCGTCGAGATACGGCAGGCTCTTCGGGTCGACGATGACCTTGACGCCGTGGCAGTCGAAGGCGAGGTCCTCCGGGCGCACCTCGTCCGCGTACTCGAGCTTGTAGGCAAGCCCGGAGCAGCCGGAGGTGCGCACGCCCAGGCGCAGGCCGACGCCCTTGCCGCGCTTCGCTAGGTTGCTGGCGACGTGCTTCGCCGCCGATTCGGTCAGAGTGATCGTCATGGTCCGTCGTGTCGTCGTTCGGTTGCGTCGGCGCCCGCGCGAACGGGCGGGAGGGTCAGTCCGCCGCGTGCTGTTGCGGCACGGGCGCGCAGGCGTCGGCCTCCGCCGACCCCTGCCCTGCCCCGTGCCGGGACTTGTAGTCGGCGACGGCCGCCTTGATCGCGTCCTCGGCGAGGATCGAGCAGTGGATCTTCACGGGCGGCAGCGCGAGCTCCTGCGCGATCTCGGTGTTCCGGATCGCCGCCGCCTCGTCGAGCGTCTTCCCCTTCACCCACTCGGTGACGAGGGACGACGACGCGATCGCGGAGCCGCAGCCGTACGTCTTGAACTTCGCGTCCTCGATGACGCCGTCCTTGCCGACCCGGATCTGCAGCTTCATGACGTCGCCGCAGGCCGGCGCACCGACCATGCCGGTGCCCACGTCCGGCGCGTCCTTCGCGAACGAGCCGACGTTGCGCGGATTCTCGTAGTGGTCGAGCACCTTGTCGCTGTATGCCATCTGGTTCTCCAATCACCTGCCTACGGGAACGGCCGGTGCCGTTCGCCGCGTTCAATCCGGCCGGAGCCGGACCGGTGGTTCGTTCAGTGCGCCGCCCATTGCACGGTGTCGAGGTCGACGCCCTCCTGGTGCATCTCCCACAGCGGCGAGAGCTCGCGCAGCTTGCCGACCTTGCGCTTCAGGAGGTCGACCGCGTAGTCGATCTCGGCTGCGGTGGTGTAGCGGCCCACGGTGAACCGGATCGAGCTGTGCGCGAGCTCGTCGCTGCGGCCCAGCGCGCGCAGCACGTACGAAGGCTCGAGCGACGCCGACGTGCACGCCGACCCCGACGACACCGCGATGTCCTTGATCGCCATGATCAGGCTCTCGCCCTCGACGAAGTTGAAGCTCACGTTGAGGTTGTGCGGGACCCGGCGCTCCATGTCGCCGTTGACGTAGACTTCCTCGATCGCCGCGAGACCCTGCCACAGCCGGTCGCGCAGCATCCGGATCCGCTCGTTCTCCGTCGCCATCTCGAGCTTCGCGATCCGGAACGCCTCGCCCATCCCGACGATCTGGTGCGTCGGCAGCGTGCCCGAGCGCATCCCGCGCTCGTGGCCGCCGCCGTGCATCTGCGCCTCGATGCGCACGCGCGGCTTGCGCCGCACGTACAGCGCGCCGACGCCCTTCGGGCCGTAGGTCTTGTGCGCCGAGAACGACATCAGGTCGACCTTGAGCGTGGCCAGGTCCAGCGGCATCTTGCCCGTCGCCTGCGCCGCATCCACGTGGAAGATGATCCCGCGCGCGCGGCACATCTCGCCGATCGCGGCGATGTCCTGCACGACGCCGATCTCGTTGTTCACGGCCATCACCGAAACGACGATCGTGTCGGGCCGCAGCGAGCGCTCGAGCGCCTCGAGATCGAGCAGCCCGTTCGGCAGCACGTCGAGGTAGGTCGCGGCAAAGCCCTCCCGCTCGAGCTCGCGCACCGTGTCGAGCGTGGCCTTGTGCTCGGTCCGGACGGTGACGAGGTGCCTGCCCTTGTCCTTGTAGAAGTGCGCGGCGCCCTTCAGCGCGAGGTTGATCGCCTCGGTCGCGCCCGACGTCCAGACGATCTCCCGCGGGTCGCAGTTCGCCAGCGCCGCGACGTGCTCACGCGCGTCCTCGACCGCCTTCTCCGCGGTCCAGCCGAACGAGTGCGAGCGCGAGGCCGGGTTGCCGAAATGCTCGGTCAGGTACGGGATCATCTTCTCCGCGACGCGCGGGTCGACCGGCGTGGTTGCGGAGTAGTCGAGGTAGATCGGCGTCTTCATTGCGGCGTTTCCATCGGGCAGGGAGGCGGCGGGCCGTCCCGCGTCAGGCGACGACCACCGGCACCGGCGTGCGCGGAGGGACGGCCGGCGTCGGCGCGCGATGGTCCTGCATCACGGCGACGTCGGGCTTCTGCTGCTGGAGCACGAGCTGCTCGAGCGTGACCGAGCGCAGATACGTGAAGACGTGCGCATTGAGGTTGGACCAGAGCTCGTGCGTCATGCAGCGCTGACCATCGTCGGTGCAGCTCTCCTTGCCGCCGCACTTCGTCGCGTCGATCGGCTCGTCGACGGCGATGATGATGTCGGCGACCGACATGGTGTCGGAGCCACGAGCAAGATGATACCCGCCGCCGGGCCCGCGAACGCTGCTCACCAGGCCGTGCCGGCGGAGCTTGCCGAAGAGCTGCTCGAGGTAGGACAGGGAAATCTTCTGGCGCTCCGACACGCCCGCGAGCGTGACGGGGCCCTTCGTGCTGTGCATCGCCACGTCGATCATTGCCGTGACGGCGAAACGTCCCTTGGTCGTAAGGCGCATGGTCGGTTACCTGTAGCTGGTTGATCCCCGGAATCCCGGGAACGTGTCGGTTCGTGCCCGGCCGCGGATTGCAGTTACCGCTTGCCAAGCGTCCCAAATCCTATCTATTCCGACTAAGTTAGTCAACTAAATACCCTACGAGTTCAGTCGATCATCTGGTTCAGCCGTTTGGGGTCGAACCCTTCGGCCGTGGCCTTCGCTTCGCTGATCTCGAACCCCCCCTGCTGGAGCCGGGCGATGACTTCCTGCAGTCGGGCGTCGGTCGCCGCGGCGTGGTCGATCAGCCGGTGGATCGCCTGCACCATCGGGTCGTTCATGTCGGCGGCAATCGCATAGGCGGAAAATCCCATCTTTGCCGCATGGTCTTCTCGCCGCCGCGCTTCGTCACCGACGAGCGTCCTCGCCGGGATGCCGACGGCCGTGGCGCCCGCAGGAACGTCGCGCACCACGACGGCATTGGAGCCTATCTTGGCCCCATCTCCCACTAAAATCGGCCCGAGCACCTTCGCGCCCGCACCGATCACAACCCCCTTGCCCAGCGTCGGATGCCGCTTGCCGGCATTCCAGGACGTCCCGCCGAGGGTGACGCCGTGGTACAGGGTGCAGTCGTCGCCGATCTCGGCCGTCTCGCCGATCACGATGCCCATGCCGTGATCGATGAAGACGCGCCGCCCGATCGTGGCGCCGGGATGGATCTCGATGCCGGTGAGCCAGCGCCCCCAGTGGGCGAGCCAGCGGGCCAGCCAGCGCCACCCGGCGCGCCACAACCGGCTCGACACCGTCCGGTGCCAGACCAGCGCGTGCAGGCCCGGATAGCACGTGAGGACCTCCCACCGCGTGCGGGCGGCGGGATCGCGGTCGAAAACGACGGCGATGTCTTCGCGAAGGCGACTCAGCATGCGTGGCATTTTCTCATTTCCGACTGGTGTGCTCAACTATTGGGGTGTGCGCGAGCTTGATCAAGCTCAAGCAGCCTTCGGATCGCGTGCGATCGCAGCGGGCGGGCATCGCCGCCGAGCCCGCGCGACGGCAGCGCCATGCGTGCGCCGCCACGTGGACCGCGCGGCGGGCGCAGCCGCGCTGCCGGTATTCGCGACGAATAGGCGCGCGGCGAAACGGCAGCGCCGGTTACTCATTTGCCCGTCCCGGGCCATTTGGCTAATATCGGCCGGCTTGCAGCACCCGCGTCACCACACACAGCAGCCGCGACGTCCCGAGTCGACGCGCTGCGCCGGAGGAACCATGCCCCGCATTGCCCGCTTGCTCGCACCCCTCGCCCTGGCAGCGACGATCGCGCTGCCCGTTGCCGCGCAGGAAGTCACGTTGAAGGTGCACCACTTCTGGCCGCCGACGGCGATGCCTCCGTCGACGCTGCTGGTGCCCTGGTGCGACAAGATCGCGAAGGATTCGAACAACCGGATGAAGTGCCAGATCTATCCGGCGATGCAGCTGGGTGGCGCGCCGCCGCAGCTCATCCAGCAGGCGATGGACGGCATCGCCGACATCGTCTGGACCCTGCCCGGCTATACGGCCGGGCGCTTTCCGGCGATGGAGGTGTTCGAGCTGCCGTTCATGTCGATGAGCGCCGAGGCAACGAGCCAGGCCGCGTGGGATTACTACACGCAGTACGGCTACAGGGAGTTCCCCGGAATCAAGGCCCTTGCCGTCAACGTCCACGACAACGGCTACGTCCACACGGTGAACAAGCAGGTCAAGGTGATGGCCGATTTCAAGGGCCTCAAGATGCGTGCCCCGACGCGCCAGACGAACAAGCTGCTGGGCGCTCTGGGCGCGACGCCCGTCGCGATGCCGCTGCCGGCGCTGGGCGACGCGCTGTCGAAGGGCGTCGTCGACGGCTACCTGCTGCCGTGGGAGGTGATCCCGTCGATCAAGGCGCACGAGTTCACCAAGTACGAGAGCGAGACGGACCCGAAGGCGCGCGCGCTCTACACCGCGGTCTTCATCCTCGCGATGAACCAGGCGAAATACGACAGCCTGCCGCCCGATCTCAGGAAGGTGATCGACGCCAATTCGGGAGCGGCCCTGTCGAAGGCCTTCGGCGCGCAGTGGGACGCCTCGGCGCCGTCCGCACGCAAGTTCGCGGTGGATCATGGCAACACGTTCTACGTGATCCCGGCCTCCGAGCTCGACAACTGGCAGAAGGCCACCGCCAACCTCCCGGACGACTGGATCAAGGACGTCGCCGCCAAGGGCCAGGACGGCAAGGCGCTGCTCCAGAGCGCAAGGGACCTGATCAGGAAATACGAGAAGTAGCGCGCCGTCGCGCGCACCCGGCATGGGCGCGCCATCGCGCCCATGTTTTTTCCGGGCACCCGTGCGCCCCCTGCCATGAGTGAACCGCTCGTCCTGAAGCGTCCGCCGGCCGACCGCGTCGGCCGCCTGCTGCTGACGTTTGCGAAAGCGTTCGCCCTCGCCGGCGGCCTCGTGCTGGTCGCGATGACGATGATGTCGCTCGTCAGCGTGATCGGGCGCGCTGCGTTCGCGAAGCCCCTGCCCGGCGACTACGAGCTCATCCAGGTCGGATGCGCGGTGGCGGTGGCCGCGTTCCTGCCCTTCTGCCAGATGCGCGGCGGGCACGTGCTGGTCGATTTCTTCACCGCGCACTCGCGCCCGGCGGTCCGGGCGACGCTCGATGCGCTCGGCGCGCTGCTCGTGGGGATTGCCGCCGCGGTCTTGACGTGGCGGCTGACAGCCGGCGCGATCGGCCTGCAGCAGGCGAACGACCAGACGACGATCCTCGAGCTCCCGACGTGGTACGCGGTTGCGCTGATGGTGCCGTCGTTCGCGCTCTTTTCCGCCGCGGGCTTCTACACCGCGTGGGCGCACTGGCGCAGCCGCCGGGTCGACGTCGCGGCGTCAGCCGCAAGCGTGGCGGCACACCGATGAGCGCCGGCGGGCCGTCCCAAGGCGCGAATTGCTCCCCCTCGGGGGGCAGCGCCGCGGCGTCAGCCGCAAGCGTGGGGGCACACTGATGACCGGCGCCGAGTTCGGCTTCCTGATGTTCGGCGCGATGATCGTGCTGCTCGCCATCCGCGTGCCGATCGGCATCGCGATGCTCGCGACGGGCGTCGCCGGCTACGTGACGCTGACGGGGTGGTCGCCGCTGCTCAACTACCTGAAGACCGTCGCCTACTCGCGCTTCTCGGTCTACGATCTGTCCGTCATTCCGATGTTCCTGCTGATGGGCCAGTTCGCGAGCCGCGGCGGACTGTCGAAATCGCTGTTCGACGCGGCGAACGCGCTGATCGGCCACTGGCGCGGCGGCGTGGCGATGGCGGCCGTCGGCGCGTGCGCGGGCTTCGGCGCGATCTGCGGCAGCTCGCTCGCCACGGCGGCGACCATGGGCCAGGTCGCGCTGCCCGAATTGCGCCGGCTCAACTACCAGCCCGCGCTGGCAACGGGAACGCTCGCCGCCGGCGGCACGCTCGGGATCCTGATTCCGCCGTCGATCGTGCTCGTCGTCTACGCGATTCTCGCGGAGCAGAACATCGCCAAGCTGTTCATGGCCGCGTTCGTGCCGGGGATCATCGCGGCGCTGGGCTACATGCTCGCGATCGCGATCTACGTCCGGGTGAAGCCCGGATCGGGTCCGGCCGGCGACCATCACACGTGGCCGCAGCGCCTGCGCGCGCTGAAGGACGTCTGGCCCGTGCTGACCCTCTTCCTCGTCGTCATCGGCGGCATCTACGGCGGTCTCTTCACGCCGACCGAGGCCGCCGCGATCGGAACCGTCGGGGCGCTGTTCTTCGCCGTGTGGCTGGGCGGAATGCGCTGGGGCGGGCTCGTCGAGAGCCTCTACGGCACCGCCGAGGCCGCCGGAATGATCTTCCTGATCCTGCTCGGCGCCGACGTGCTCAACGTGTTCCTGGCGCTCACCCAGATGCCCGCCGAGATGGCGCAATGGGTGGGAGGCTCGGGACTCTCGCCGCTCGCCGTGATGTTCGCGATCATCGCCATCTACGTGGTGCTGGGCTGCCTGATGGACAGCCTGTCGATGATCCTGCTGACGATGCCGATCTTCCTGCCAGTCGTCGCGCGGCTCGACTACTGGGGCCTCAATCCCACCGACAAGTCGATCTGGTTCGGGATCCTCGCGCTGATGGTCGTCGAGATCGGCCTCATCACGCCGCCGGTCGGCATGAACGTGTACATCATCAACAGCCTCGCGCGCGACGTGCCGATGTCCGAGACCTTCAAGGGCGTCGTGCCGTTCCTGCTGTCCGACGCGGTGCGGGTGACGCTGCTCGTGTTCTTCCCGATCCTGTCGCTGTGGCTCGTGCGCGTGCTCGCCTGATCCTGCCCGCCCGCGCGTCGCCGACCGGCGCGCTCAGCGCAGCAGGATCGCCGCGAGCAGCAGGCCGGCCGTCACGAAGCCGAAGAGGATCGAATACACGACGACGAGCGTGAAGCCGCGCGCCGCGATGCCGAGCCACGATCCGCCGTAGACGGCGCGCGTCGACCACGCCATGTAGACCAGCATCCACAGCGCGAGCGCCTGCCGCGCGAAGCTGGTCGGCAGGACGAGCAGAAACGCCCCCGCGACGAAGAGGAACGCGTGATCGTGGGCGGCGAACACCAGGTGCTCCGCGTAGAGCCGCGGACGCCGCGGGTGCCGCTTCCGGCGGCCCGCGTAGACCAGCTTGAGCAGCAGCGCGAACGCCGGAAGCAGCGCGAACATCGCGTACGGTCCGTAGCGGAGAGTACCAGCGAGCATCTGCTCGACCTTCCGCGACCGCGGCAGGCTGTTGAAGCGCGCGATCGGCTTCTTCAGAATGCCCGTCCACTCCGGAAGGCCGCCGACCTTGATGTTGAGGTCGTCGTCCAGCACGACCAGGTCGTCGGTTTCGACCTGCGCTTTCCGCGTGTCCTTCGTGTCGGCGACGATCGTGCTGTCGAGGTCGATCGATTCCGAAGCGAACCGGAGCACCGCGAAGAGCACCAGGCTCGAGACCAGGAAGAGGCGCGCCGGGCCGATGTAGCGCCGGCGCCGCCCGGCGAAGTACTCGCGCGTGAGGAGTCCGGGCCGGAACAGCAGGGCTCCCAGCGTCTTCCACAGCCTTCCATCGAGCGCGACGTAGCGCCCGGTCGCCTCGCGCATGAACCGCGCGAACGTGGGCAGCCGCTCGCGCGTGTCCTGCCCGCACGCGGGACAATACGCGTCCGGCGCGCTCGCGCCGCAGTTCGCGCACAGGCGATCCGGCACGTCGGCGGCGAGGCCGTGGTCCTGCATCGCCGCGATGCTAGGCCGCGCGCGGATACCGGTCAAGCGCGGGCTGCGCGCATGCCGGAGCGTCACTTCAGCCGCTGATCGATCCGGGCGAGGATCCCCCGCAGGATGTTGACCTCCTCCTTTTCCAGCGCCGCGCGGGAGAAGAGCCGCCGCAGCCGCGGCAGCAGGCGCCTGGGCATGCGCGGATCGAGGAAGCGCATCGCCGCCAGCGTCTTCGTCCCGTGCGCATAGAGCGCCTCGATCGCGTCGACGGTCGCGGGCTCGAACCGCGGCGCGCGCCAGACTTCGCCGCCCGCCGCGGCGACGCGCAGCTCATAGGCGACGACCTGCACCGCCGCGGCGAGATTGAGCGAGCCGTAACCGGGATTGGCGGGGATCGTGGCCACGATGCCGCAGCGCGCGAGCTCGGCGTTGGACAGCCCCGACATCTCGGTGCCGAACACGAGCGCAACGTCGCCGTGAGCGGCGTAGGCGATCGCCTCGGCGGCCGCTTCGCGCACCGCAAGCACGCGCCCTGCGAACTCGCGCGGGCGTGCGGAGAGCCCCACCGCGAGCGCGCAGCCCGCGAGCGCCTCGTCCAGTGTGGCGACGACGCGCGCGCCGTCGAGCACGCCGGTGGCGCCCGACGCGAGCGCCACCGCGTCGGGATCGGGATAGCGGCGCGGGTCGACGAGCACGAGCCGCGCCAGGCCCATCGTGTGCATCGCGCGCGCGGTCGCGCCGATGTTCCCCGGATGGCTGGGTGCGACGAGAACGATGCGGACGGCGTCGAGGCGATCGAGGCAGGGCGTCATGGGGAGTCCGCGGCGGCTCCGGGTGGCAGCCGGGGGGCCCGCCAGCGGTTACAATGTGCGATTCCGATCTTTACGCCCTGGCTGTCGCCGTCACCGGCGCGACTGCGAGACAACCCGACCATGCATCCGATGCTCACCATCGCGGTGAAGGCAGCGCGCCGCGCCGGCAACATCATCAACCGCGGCGCGCGCGAGCTCGACCTGCTCACCATCACGACCAAGGGGCCCAAGGACTTCGTCAGCGAAGTCGACCGCGAAGCCGAGCGCACGATCGTCGAGACGCTGCTTGGCGCCTATCCCGACCACGCGATTCTAGCAGAGGAGGGAACGGCCAAAGGCGCGAACGCCGACGCCGAAAACGTGTGGATCATCGACCCGCTGGACGGCACGACGAACTTCCTGCACGGCTTTCCGCAGTACTGCGTTTCCATCGCGCTCGCGCACCGCGGGCAGGTCACGCAGGGCGTCGTCTACGACCCGGTGCGCAACGACCTCTTCACGGCCACGCGCGGGCGCGGCGCGTTCCTGAACGACCGGCGCATCCGTGTCTCGAAGCGGCACCACCTGCGCGACTGCCTGGTCGGCACCGGCTTTCCGTTCCGCGACGGCAGCTACCTCGACACCTACCTGCGGATGATGAAGGCGATGATCGAGCAGACCGCCGGGCTGCGCCGACCCGGCGCCGCCGCGCTCGACCTCGCCTACGTGGCGGCGGGATTCTACGACGGCTTCTGGGAAGTGGGCCTCAACGCGTGGGACGTCGCGGCGGGCAGCCTGCTCATCCAGGAAGCGGGGGGATTGATCGGCGACCTGACCGGCGAAGGCGACTACCTCTACGGTGGCCAGGTGATCGCCGCGGCGCCGAAGATCTTCGCGCAGATGGTCACCGCGCTGGCGCCGTTTCGCGCCGAGCTCATCCGCGAGCGCGCGCCGAAGCCGGTCGATCCGGCGCCGTAGCGCAGGACACGCGTCCGGCTTCGGCCGAAGTCCCGTGGGTCCGGCTTCAGCCGGACGCGTCAGCCGCGGCCGCGGACGAGATCGCTCGCCTTCTCGCCGATCATGATCGTCGGCGCGTTGGTGTTGCCCCCGATCAGCGTCGGCATGATCGACGCATCGACGACGCGCAGGCCCGCGACGCCGCGCACGCGCAGCTGCGGATCGACGACGGCCATCTCGTCGGTGCCCATCCGGCACGTCCCGACCGGGTGGTAGATGGTGTCCGAGCGCCGGCGCAGCACGTCGCGGATCTCGTCGTCGGTGCGCACGCCTTCGGTGAAGAGATCCTTGCCGCGGTGCGGGGCGAGCAGCGGCGAATCCATGATCGCGCGCGCGACCTTGAACCCCCTCACCATCGTCTCGAGATCGTCCGGGTGCGCATAGAACGCCGGGTCGATCAGCGGCGCGGCCAGCGGGTCGGCACCCTGCAGCGTCACCCGGCCGGCGCTCTTCGGCCGCAGTGCGCAGACGTGGGTCGAGAAGCCGCGATTCGCGTGCAGCTTGCGCCCGTGGCTTTCGAGGATGCCGATGCAGAAGTGGAGCTGCAGGTCGGGCGCGGCGAGCCCCGGCAGCGACTTGATGAAGCCCCCCGCCTCCGCGACGTTCGACGTGAAGATCCCCCGCCGCTGCAGCCGGTAGCGGAGCGAGCTCCGGATGGCATTGACGACGTCGCCCGGCATGAGGCCGATCAGGTCCTTCCGGCGCGAGCGGTAGGCCATGACGAAGTCGACGTGGTCGCGCAGGTTGCGGCCGACGCCGGGCACGTGCGCGACGACCGGAATGCCCATCCCGCGCAGCTCCTCGCCATCGCCGACCCCCGACAGGAGCAGCAGCTGCGGCGACTGCAAGGCGCCGGCGGACAGCACGACCTCGCGCCTGGCGCGCACGACGGAGAGCGCGCCGCGGCACCGATATTCCACGCCGACGGCGCGCGCGCCCTCGAACGCGACGCGCGTCGCGCGGGCCTCGGTCCGCACCGCGAGGTTGGGTCGCCCCAGATTGGGCGTCAGGAACGCGGCGGCGGCGCTCCACCGCTCGCCGTTCTTCTGCGTCAGCTGGTAGAGGCCGACCCCTTCCTGCTCCGCGCCGTTGAAGTCCGCGTTGCGCGCGTAGCCCTGCGCTTCGGCGGCGGCGAGCCAGAGCTCGGTGAATCCGCTGGGCGAGCGGGGATCGGCCACGTTGAGCGGCCCGTCCCGGCCGTGCCACGCGTCGGACAGGCGCTCGTTGTGCTCGGACCGGCGGAAATACGGCAGCACGTCGTCGTACGACCACCCCGCGTTGCCGAGCGCCGCCCACTCGTCGTAGTCGCTGCGGTGGCCGCGGATGTAGACCATCGCGTTGATCGAGCTGCTGCCGCCGAGCGTCTTCCCGCGCGGCTGATAGCCCCGGCGGCCGAAGAGCCCGGCCTGCGGGACGGTCTTGAAGGCCCAGTTGTGCAGCCGCCGCGGAACCAGCACGGCGATGCCCAGCGGCACGCGGATCAGCGGGCTCGAATCGCGCCGGCCCGCCTCGAGCAGGCAGACCGACACCGACGGATCCTCGGACAGGCGCGCGGCGAGCACGCATCCGGCCGACCCGCCGCCGACGATCACGTAATCGAATGTGCTGTCTGCCGATTGCATCCGGTTGCTGCCGCAGTGCGCGGACCTTCGCCTTCGCCGCCGGGACGCCGGAGTGTGCGATCGCGCGTCATGAACGCGCGACGCCGGCGTCCGTCGCCGCGCCGCCCCCGAGCGCGCGCAATTCGAGCTTCGCGATCGCGTTGCGGTGCACCTCGTCGGGGCCGTCGGCGAGGCGCAGGCTGCGCGCGCTCGCGTACGCGCCCACGAGAAACGGATCGTCGACGCCGGCGGCCCCGTAGGCCTGGATCGCCCAGTCGATCACCCTGCAGGCGACATTCGGCGCGACGACCTTGATCATCGCGATCTCCTTCTTCGCGGCCTTGTTGCCGACGGTGTCCATCATGTACGCGGCCTTCAGCACGAGGAGCCGCGCCTGGTCGATCATGCAGCGCGACTCCGCGATCCGCTCCTGCCAGACGGTCTGCCGCGCGATCTCGCCGCCGAAAGCGACGCGGCGCGACAGCCGCTGCACCATCAGACCGAGCGCGCGCTCGGCGAGGCCGGTGAGGCGCATGCAGTGATGGATGCGCCCGGGCCCGAGCCGCCCCTGCGCGATCTCGAAGCCGCAGCCCTCCCCCTTCAGCACGTTCGTCACCGGGACGCGCACGTCCGCCAGGTCGATCTCCATGTGCCCGTGCGGCGCGTCGTCGACGTTGAGAACCGAGAGCGCGCGAACGACGCGCACGCCCGGCGCCGCCGCGGGGACCAGCAGCATCGACTGCTGGCGATGCTTCGGCGCGCCCGGATCGGTCTTGCCCATCACGATGTAGAGCCGGCAGCGCGGGTCGCCGGCGCCGGACGACCACCACTTGCGGCCGTTGATGACGTACCGGTCGCCGTCGCGCACCATGCTGCACTCGATGTTGGTCGCGTCCGACGACGCGACCGCCGGCTCGGTCATCAGGAACGCCGAGCGGATCTCGCCGCGCAGCAGCGGCTCGAGCCATTCCCGCTTCTGCTCGGGCGTGCCGTAGCGCTCGATCGTCTCCATGTTGCCGGTGTCCGGCGCGCTGCAGTTGAAGACCTCGGGCGCCCACGTGACACGCCCCATGATCTCGGCCAGCGGCGCGTACTCCAGGTTGGTGAGCCCGGCGCCCTGCGGCGAATCCGGCAGGAACAGGTTCCACAGTCCGGCGGCGCGCGCGCGGGCCTTCAGGTCCTCGACGAGCTTCGTGGGCAGCCACGCATTGCCCTTGGCGCGGTTGCCCTCGACCTCGTCGCGGAACGCCTGCTCGTTCGGATAGACGTGCTCGTCCATGAACGCCTGCAGTCGCGCCTGCAGCTCGCGCACTTTCGGTGTGTAGTCGAAGTTCATCGCGCCCTCTCCCGCGTTCGCATTCCCGCCGGGCTTCCCGGTCCGCCGGCCCGTCGCGCGCACTCCTCCGGCACGACGCGCCGGGTCACCGCGTGCGTCCCCGCTTGTACCACGCCAGCACTGCGTCGAGCCGCCGGCCGTAGGGCGGCAGCAGCATCGGCAGCAGGCCGAGGCGGCTCTGGTAATACACGGGCTTCTCCTTGCTGAACGCGCGGAAGCCGTACTCGCCGTGGTAGGCGCCGCTGCCGCTCGCCCCCACGCCGCCGAACGGCTGGTGCTCCTGCGCGAAGTGCGTGAGGCAGCCGTTCACGGTGACGCCGCCGGCGATCGTCCGGTACAGCACGCGGTCGCGGTGGCTCGCGTTGTCGCCGAACCAGTAGAGCGCGAGCGGCCGGTCGCGCTGGTTCACGTAGCGGATCGCGTCGTCGAGATGGTCGTAGGCGACCAGCGGGAACAGCGGGCCGAAGATCTCCTCGCGCATGATCGCCGCGTCGTCGCCGGCGCCGAGCACCAGCGTGGGCGCGATCTTGCGCGCGGCGGGATCGAGGGTCTCGCCCGCCGGATTGAGCTCGACCAGGTGCGCGCCGCGCGATTTCGCGTCGGCGAGGAGGCCCTGGAGGCGCTCGTAGTGGCGCTCGTTGACGATGCTCGTGTAGTCGCGGTTGCCGGCGAGCGTCGGATAGAGCTTCGCGACCGCGCGCCCGAGGGCCGCCGCGAACTCGTCGATGCGCGCCCGCGGGACGAGCGCGTAGTCCGGCGCGATGCACGTCTGGCCGGCGTTGAACAGCTTGCCGATCGCGACGACCGGCGCGATCTTCGCGAAATCCGCGGTCGCGTCGACGATCACCGGCGACTTGCCGCCGAGCTCGAGCGTGACCGGCGTCAGATTCCTCGCGGCTGCCTGCGCGACGAGCCGGCCGACGGCCGTGGATCCCGTGAAGAACAGGTGGTCGAACGGCAGGTCCACGAACGCCTTGCCCACGGCGGCGTCCCCGGGAAAGACGGCGAGCTCGTCCTCGCCGAACGTCTCGCGCACGATCCGGGCGAGGAGCTCGGCCGTCCGCGGCGTGAGCTCGGAGGGCTTGATCATCACCCGGTTGCCCGCCGCCAGCGCCGCCACGGCCGGCAGGATCGACAGCTGGTAAGGATAGTTCCACGGCGCGACGACGCCGACGACGCCGAGCGGCTGCGGGATCAGCCGGTTGTATCCGGGCCGGTACTTGAGCCCCGTCGGCACGTCCTTCGGCTTCATCCACCAGGCCAGATGGCGCCGCGCGTGCTTGATCGACTCGTCGACCGCGAGGAGGTCCGCGACCAGCGTCTCGTGCGGCGACCGGCTGCCGAAGTCGGCCGAGATCGCATCGATGATGTCCTGCGCGTGCCGCTTCGTCATCCGCGCGAGGCGGTGCAGCCGGTCGACGCGGGTCGCGAGCGGCGGGATCATCTCGTCGTGGAATCCCTCCCGCATCCGGTCGAGCGTGCGCCGCATCGGCGCGATCGCGACATCGTGGGCGTCGGCGAGTGAATTCATCGGGCGCTCCGCAGGACTGCGCCGGCCGGCCGCCGGCCCGCTGCGGGTGGACGGCCGCGCGACGGCGACGATACACTTGTGTATTGTCAATTTATCACCAAAGCCCCGCTCCCGCCATGATCTCGCGCAAGCCGGCCAAAGAGCCTCTGCCCGGGCCGCGCCGCGCCCGCCCCGAACCGGCGCGGGCGCTCGATCGGCGCAGCTGGCTCGACGCGGCGACGGACGCGATCGCCGAGGGCGGCTTCGGCGCGGCGCGCATCCTGACCCTCGCGCAGCGGCTCGGCGTCACGCGCGGCAGCTTCTACTGGCACTTCCGCAACCACGACGACTTCATCCGGGCGCTGCTCGAGCGCTGGCGCGACGGCGAGCTCGGCGCGCTGGCCGCGTGGCGCCTCGACACCGGCGACGCCGAAGCCGACGTGCGCGGCGCGGTCCACCTGCTGCTGACGGAGATGGCGCGCGACGCCAAGGCGCTGCGCGTCGAGCTCGCGGTGCAGGATTTCGCGCGCCGCAACCCGCTCGCCGCGTCGATCTCCGTCGAGGTCAACCGGGCGCGCATGCGGCAGGGACGCGCGATGCTCGAGGCGCTGACCGGCGACCCCGACCGCGCGCACGCTCTCACGCTGCTCCTCTATGCCTGCATCACCGGCGCGCGGCTCATGCTGGCCGCATCGCCGCGGAACGCGAAGACCGACGCGATGGCCGAGAGTCTCGACCGCATCATCGGCGAGGCCCTCGTCGCGTCGAACGACGCGCGCGCCGCGCAAGACGATACGGCGATAAAATCCGGATTGCCGTAGTACCTGCAGCGCGCGCGCCGCGCGGCGGGATCGCCCCGCGCCCGCACGACCACCGGAGACAGCGAACAATGGCCACGACCCGCAAGACAACGAAGCGAAAGCCCGGCGGGAGCAGCCGCGCCGGCACGCCGGCGCAACCGGTGCCCGCGGCGACGGGCGCTTCGACGCTCGTCGATCTCGCGCAGCAGCTGCGCTCGTGGACCGATTCGGTGCTGGGCATCGCGGGCGCCGCCGCCGACGTCACGATGGGCGCAGCGAAGATGATGCTCCCCAAGCCCGGGCAGCGGCCGGCGCTGGAGAAGACGGGCGCGGTGCTGCGGCGGATGCGGGAAGGCACCGGCCTTTCCATCAGCGAAGTCGGCGCGGCGATCGACCTCAAGGACCCGGTGCTTCTGGAGCTCGTGGAAAACGGCAAGGTCGCGCTGCCGTTCGAGATCATCCTGCGCCTCGCGGCGGTGCTCGGGCGCAACGACCCGATCTCGTTCGTGATGCGCTTCACGCGCTCGTACAACCCGGACGTCTGGAAGACGCTGGAGGCGCTCGGCATCGGCCGGCTCGCGCTGCAGGCGGGCCGCGAGCGCGAGTTCGCGAATCTGTACCGGGCGAGCGACGCCGCGCGGCGCCTGCCGGACGAGGACTTCGCCGAGGTGCTGGCCTTCACCAAGGCGGCGTTCGAGATGGCGCTCGCGTTCCGCGCGGCCCGGACGGCGAAGGGCGGCGCCGCGCCCCCGAAGCACGGAACCGCCTCGGCCTGATCGCCCCGCGCGGCGTCACGGCGCGCGCGGGAGCCGCCGGCCGCGCGGATCGCCGGCGCAGCGCGCCGTCAGGGCCGCTCGCCGCGCGCGAGTCTCGCTTCGATGTCGTCGAGGCAGGGCTTGATGTCGGCGATGGAGTCGACCACGTAATGCGCGCCGCTCTGGTACATCCGCGTATAGGCGGCCTCGCGCATCCGCTGCTGGTCGGCCTTCGCCACCTTCTTCCAGTCCTTCAGCGCGAGGCCGATCTCGTTGCCGGAGATCGCGAGGCCGATGGTCCACATGCCGCCGTTCAGGCCCTCCTCGATGCCGGGGCGCGTGTCGTCGATCTTCACGCAGGCCTCCAGCGGCGACACGCCGAGGTTGATGACGTTCTGCAGGCACATGAACGGGTAGGGCCGGCCCGCCGGCACGTCCGACGCGCAGACCGTCGAGTCCGGCACGTAGCCCTGCTTCGCGGCGTCGCGCAGGTTGATCTTCATCATCTCGGTCGTGTAGCCGGTCGTCGAGCCGATCTTGTACCCGCGCTTGCGCAGCGCCTTGACGGCGTCGAGCGCGCCCGGGATCAGCTCCGAGTAATCGGACAGGCACTTCACCTGCAGCGGCACGAAGTCCCTGAACATCGCCTCCACGTCGTCATCGTTCGGGAGCCGCCCGTGCGCTTCCTGCCAGCGCTTGCGCACCGGCTCGAGCTGCGTGATCTTCTGGATGTGGACGCGCTTGTGCGCGCCCATCGGCGCACGCGCCTCCTCCATCGTGATCGGCACGCCCTTGCGCTTGAACACTTCGACGAACACGACGGCCGGCGCCATGCACCCGAAGTCCATCGTCGTGCCGGCCCAGTCGAGCAGGACGGCCTGGATCCTGCCGCGGTAGCTGCGCTGATAGGTGAAGGTCATGGTTTCCGCTCTCCGTGGGTTTGGCCTGCGAATCGGTCAGAATAGAGGTCGGGACGCCCGGTGGTCAACGTCGCGAGCCGGATGGCTCCGTGCCCGGCAGGGCTGGCCTGCGACCGCCGGTCGCAGGCGCGGGATTCGAAGGAGCGCGCGCCGCGTGCCGCAGGCATCCGCCCATTTTCACCTGACAGGGAAATCGCCATGAGAGAAGCCGTCATCGTGTCCACCGCCCGCACGCCGATCGGACGGGCGTTCCGGGGTGCGCTCAACAATGTCAAGTCGCCGACGCTGATGGGGCACGCCATCCACCATGCGGTGGAGCGCGCGGGCGTCGCCGGCGCGGAGATCGAGGACGTCGTCGTCGGCACGGTGCTGACGGCCGGCACGGCCGGGATGAACGTCGCGCGCAACGCCGCGATCGCGGGCGGCGTCCCGGTCAGCGCCGGGGCGCAGACGATCGACCGCCAATGCGCGTCGGGGCTGATGGCGATCGCGACGGCCGCGAAACAGATCATCGTCGACGGCATGCAGGTCGTCGTGGCCGGCGGCCAGGACAACATCTCCGCCGTGCAGAACCGGTACCTCGAGTGGGTGGGCGCCGAGAAGGACCCGAACGTGACCCGGCAGGCGCAGCACGCCTACATGCCGATGCTCGCGACCGCCGAGAACGTCGCCCGCAAGTACGGCATCGGCCGCGACGCGCAGGACGAATACGCGCTCGCCTCGCAGCAGCGCACCGCCCGCGGCCAGGCCGACGGCCGCTTCGCCGCCGAGATCGTGCCGATCACGGCCACGATGGCGATCGTCGATCGGGAGACGAAGCAGGTCTCGTACAAGGAAGTTACGCTGGCGAAGGACGAAGGCAACCGGACGGACACGACGCGCGAGAGCCTAGCGGCGCTGCAGTCGGTGGTTGACGGTGGCACCGTGACCGCCGGCAACGCGAGCCAGCTCTCCGACGGGGCCTCGGCGTGCGTCCTGATGGAGGCGAAGCAGGCCGGGGCGCGCGGGCTCGCCCCGCTCGGCCTCTACCGTGGCATGATGGTCGTCGGCAACGCGCCGGAGGAAATGGGCATCGGCCCGATCTACGCGGTGCCGAAGCTCCTGCGGCAGCACGGACTGACGGTGGACGACATCGGCCTGTGGGAGCTGAACGAGGCGTTCGCCTGCCAGGCCGTGTATTGCCGTGACCAGCTCGGCATAGACCCGGACCGGTTCAACGTGGACGGCGGCGCGATCGCGATCGGCCACCCGTATGGGATGAGCGGCGCGCGTCTGGTCGGGCACGCGCTCATCGAAGGCAGGCGCCGCGGCGCGAAGCTCGTCGTGGTGACGATGTGCGTCGGCGGCGGCATGGGTGCCGCGGGACTGTTCGAAGTGCTCTGACGCTTCGGCGCGACACTCACGGGAGCGCAGATGAGCGTGAAGGATCTCCTCGACCTCGGCGGACGGATCGCGATCGTCACCGGCGGCTCGCGCGGCATCGGCCTGCAGATGGCCGAAGGGCTGGGCGAGATGGGCGCGAAGGTGGCGATCACGGCGCGCAGGGAGGACGAGCTCGACGAGGCGCGCGCGCACTTGGAACGCGCCGGAATCGACTGCCTCACCGTCGCCGGCGACCTCGCGGACGTCGTGGCGATCCCGCGCATCGTCGACGCCGTGCTCGCCCGCTGGGAACGGATCGACATCCTGGTGAACAACGCCGGCTGCAACTGGGCGGCGCCGGCCGAGGATTATCCCGACGATGGCTGGCGCAAGGTGATGAGCCTCAACGTCGACGCGCAGTTCTATCTGTCGCGCGAAGTCGGCCGGCGTTCGATGATCCCGCGCCGCAGCGGCAAGATCGTCAACATCGCGTCGATCGCCGGGCTCTACGGCAATCCGCCGGAGTGGAACATGCGCACGATGGCCTACAACACGAGCAAGGGCGCGCTTATCAACATGACGCGCGCGCTCGCCGCCGAGTGGGGCCGGTACAACATCAACGTCAACGCGATCTGCCCGGGATTCTTCCCGTCGAAGATGACGAAGGTCACGCTCGACCGCATCGGCGAGAGCGTGCTCGCGATGACGCCGCTCGAGCGGCTGGGCGGCGCCGAGGACCTCAAGGGCAGCGTCGTGTTCCTGGCGTCCGAAGCGTCGCGCCACGTCACCGGTCAGGCCCTCGCGGTCGATGGCGGCTGCACCGCCATCTGAGGATGAAACGACCCCCACGCTCACTGCGTTCGCTGCCCCCCGAGGGGGCGCAATCAGTACCCTTCGGACGGCCGGGCGGGTACTGAAATGGACCCGAGGGCCAATCCGGGGGCGACGCTCGTCGCTGCGGTGCACCCCTTCGACACGACGGCGCTCGCCGCGTACCTGCGCGCGCACGTCGACGACTTCGCCGGCGATCTCGTCGTCGAGCAGTTCCAGGGCGGGCAGTCGAACCCGACGTACCGGATCACCGCGGGCAACCGCCGCTACGTGCTGCGCCGCAAGCCGCCGGGCAAGCTGCTGCCGTCCGCGCACGCGGTGGAGCGCGAGTATCGCGTGATGTCCGCGCTCGCGGGCACCGACGTGCCGGTGGCGAAGACCCGCGCGCTGTGCGAGGACCCCGCTGTGATCGGCACGCCGTTCTACGTGATGGAATACGTCGAGGGCAGGATCCTCTGGGATCCGGCGCTACCCGGCCTCACACCCGCGCAACGCGCCGCGCACTACGACGAGCTCAACCGCGTCATCGCCGCGCTGCACCGCGTCGACTGCGCCGCCGTCGGCCTGTCCGACTTCGGCAAGCCCGGCAACTACGTGCTGCGCCAGGTCGCGCGCTGGTCGAAGCAGTACCAGGCGGCGCCGGCGGACCGGATTGAGGCGATGGACCGGTTGATCGCGTGGCTGCCCGAGCACGTGCCGCCCGGGGACGAGACCTCGATCGTCCACGGCGACTACCGGATCGACAACGTGATCTTCCATCCCACCGAGCCGCGCGTGCTGGCGGTGCTCGACTGGGAGCTGTCGACGCTCGGTCACCCGCTGTCGGATTTCGCGTACCAGGTGATGGCGTGGCGGCTCACGCCGCAGCAGTTCCGCGGCCTCAAGGGTTGCGACTTCGCGGCGCTGGGCATCCCGACCGAGGACGAGTACGTTGCCGCGTACTGTCGCCGCACGGGCCGCACCGCGATCCCGCACTGGGAGGTCTACCTCATCTTCAACATGTTCCGCATCGCCGCGATCCTGCACGGCGTGCTCGCGCGCGCGCTGCAGGGCAACGCCGCGAGCGGGAACGCCGTCGAGACGGGCAGCCGCGCGCGGCTCGTCGCGGAGACGGCCTGGGCGATGGCGCAGCGCGTGGACGCCGGCGGCGCTTCGCGGTAGCAGGCCCCGGCGGTGGGAACGGTCGCCGAATTCGTTCAAAGATGACGGTATCGATGTCGTCCGATCGCTACGCCATTCTGCCCCCTTGCCCGCGTTGCGGCGGAAAGCTCATCCGCGTGCGGCGGCGCTTCGCCGATCGTTTGCTGAGCCTCGTCCGTCCGGTGCGCCGCTATCGCTGCCGCAGGGCGGATTGCCTCTGGGAAGGCACGCTGCGCAAGACGCCGAAAGCGCCCTGATCTGCGCGACGGACGGTGGGTCACCGCGCGTTCCGGGGGACGGTCGCGGGGCCGGCGGCGCCCGCGCGCGGTCCCGACGGGGTTCTGAGCCTCGTCAATGTCCGGGCTTGCGCCAGGGCCTAGAATGCGGTCATCACCTGACCCGAGGGACATTCATGACCTACCGGTCCATTTTCGTCCACGTCGACGATGCCGAGCCCTGTGACCGCCGGCTCGTCGTCGCCGCCCGCGTCGCGCGGGCGTATCCGGCGCAGCTCCACGGCACGTATCTCGTGCCGTCGGCGGACGTGACGCCGTTCACGTCGGCGGTGCTTCCACCGGAAGTCGTCCAGCGCCGGTTGCGCGAGAACGCCGACGCCCAGCACGCCGCGGAGGCGCGCTTCCGCGCCGCCGCCGCGCAGGCGGGCGTGACTTCCCTCGACTGGCGCGCACCGGCCGGTGACCCCTTCGCGGCCGCCGTCCTGCACGCGCGCTATTCCGATCTCGCGATCATCGGCCAGCCGGCGCGCGGCGAACCGTCGGAGGCGTTCAGCGCCGAGCTCGCCAAGGAAGTCGTGATGAACTGTGGCCGTCCCGTCCTGTTCGTCCCCTACGTGGGCGACTACAAGACGGTGGGCGAGCGCGTGATGATCGCATGGAAGGATTCCCGCGAGTCCGCGCGGGCCGTCGCCGACGCGCTGCCGCTGCTCAAGGACGCGAAGCAGGTGTTCGCGGTGGCGATCACCGCGGAGGACGACGAAAACCTGCACGACGTGCTCGCCGACGCGCAGGTCTCCGCCTTCCTGCACCGGCACGAGGTGAAGGCCACCGTGCGCCGGCTCACCGTGCCCGACATCGACGCCGGGGAGCTCCTGCTGTCGCAGGCGGCCGACTTCAGCGCCGACCTCATCGTCATGGGCGCCTACAGCCGTCCGCGCGTCTCGGCCTTCGTGTGGGGCGGCGTCACGCAGGTGATGCTGTCGTCGATGACCGTGCCGGTGCTGATGTCGCACTGAGCGCGCCCTTCGCGGGACGGCGCCGTCGTCGGCGCCGCGCGCTCGGCCGGAGGGGCGATGCAGCGAGACCCCCGCAGACCCCCCCTAGGTCGGGAAAGCCGTCCGCGCGACGCCCTTGCCTGGCTGCCCGGCCTCGCACTGCTCCGCACGTACGACCGCGAGTGGCTCGCGAAGGACGTCGGCGCCGGTCTCGTGCTGACCGCCATTCTCTTGCCGGTCGGCATGGGCTACGCGGCAGCCGCAGGGCTGCCCGTCGTCTACGGCCTGTACGCGACAATGGTGCCGCTCGTCGCGTATGCGCTCTTCGGACCGAGCCCGATCCTGGTGCTGGGCCCCGACTCGACACTCGCGGCCCTGATCGCCGCCACGATATTGCCGCTGGCCGGCGGCGATCCGGATCGGGCCGTGGCGCTTGCCGGCATGCTCGCGATCCTGTCGGGCGCCCTGTGTGTCGTGGCCGGACTCGCCCGGTTCGGCTTCGTCACCGATCTCCTGTCCAAGCCCATTCGTTACGGGTTCCTGAACGGCATCGCGCTGACGGTGATCGTCGGGCAGCTCCCGAAGGTGCTGGGCTTTTCCGTGGACGGTGCGAGCCTCGTGCAGACAGTGGGCGGCCTCGCCCGGGGCGCGCTCGACGGCCGGATCCACGGCACCGCGTGCGCGATCGGCGCGGCGTGCCTCCTCGTGATCCTCGGTTTCAAGCGGTGGGCGCCCCGCGTCCCCGGCGTGCTGGTCGCGATCGTCGGCGCCACGCTCGCCGTGTCGCTGCTGGACCTCGGGGCGCGCAGCGGCGTCGCCGTGGTCGGCCCGCTCCCGCCGGGACTGCCGGCATTCCGGATTCCGGACATTTCGGTCGAGGACCTCCACGCGCTGGCCGCCGGGGCGGTCGCGATCGCGCTGGTGTCCTTCGCCGACACGAGCGTGCTCTCGCGCACCTTCGCGCTGCGCAACGGCTACCGGGTCGACGGCAACCAGGAGCTGGTCGCGCTGGGGATCGCCAACGTGGCGGGCGGCCTGTTCCAGGGCTTCGCGGTGAGCAGCAGCGCGTCGCGCACGCCGGTTGCCGAGTCCGCGGGGGCGAAGACGCAGGTGACCCACCTGGTCGGCGCACTTTGCGTCGCGCTGCTGCTGGTGTTCGCGCCGTCGCTGCTCGCGAACCTGCCGGCGGCCGCCCTCGGAGCCGTGGTGATCGCCGCCTGCATGTCGCTGGTCGACATCGGCGGTGTCGTGCGGCTTTACCACCTGCGCAGCAGCGAGTTCCTGCTCTCTATCGTGTGCTTCGTCGGCGTCGCGCTGCTGGGCGTCATCCAGGGCATCTTCATCGCCGTCGGCATCGCGTTGCTGGCGTTCATCTGGCGCGCCTGGCGGCCCTACGACGCGGTGCTGGGCCGGGTCGACGGCATGAAGGGCTATCACGACGTGTCGCGCCATCCCGAAGCGCGCCGCATTCCCGGCCTGGTGCTCTTCCGCTGGGACGCGCCGCTCTTCTTTGCGAACGCCGAGATCTTCCACGAGCACGTGCTGCGCGCGGCGGCCGAGGCGCCGACGCCGACCCGGTGGATCGTCGTCGCGGCCGAGCCGGTCACCGACGTCGACGTCACCGCGGCCGACGCGCTGGCCGAGCTCGACCGGGAACTGCACGCGGCGGGGATGGAGCTTTGCTTCGCGGAGATGAAGGGGCCCGTGAAGGATCGCCTGAAGCGCTACGGCCTCTTCACGAAGCTCGGGACGGGCAATTTCTTTCCGACGATCGGCCAGGCCGTCGACCGGTACCTCGCCCTGCACCCGGTCGAGTGGAAGGACTGGGACGAGTGACCGGCCGCGAATGCCGGTGCGCGCACTACGGCAGGCCCAGCGCACCCAGCCCGATCGCGACCAGGATCGCGAGCGTGTAGACGGCGAACACCGCGGAAATGCCGCCCATCGACGCGGCCTTCGTCGCATGCGAGAAGCCGCGACGGTGCATGCGCGCGAACTCGCGCCCGCCGAAGATCCCGGCGAGCGTGATGGGCACCAGTGCGGACGCGGGCAGCACCTGCAGCGGCACCAGCGCATACGCCAGCGCGAGCGTGACCGCGCCCTGCCAGCCGATGATGCGCCCGGCTCTGCCGCGGCCCAGCACGATCGCCAGCGTGCGCCGGCCCGCCCGGGTGTCGCCGTCGATGTCGCAGGCGTTGTTCACCGAAAGGATGGTCGCGATCAGCGTGCCCGAGGGCAGCCCCAGCCACAGCACGCGCGGATCGAGCGCGCGGGTCTGCACGAACGCGGCGATCGCGATCAGCACCATGCCGAGCAGCCCGCCGGCGAAGATCTCGCCGACCGGCAGGCGCGCGATCGGCAGCGGGCCGCCGCTGTAGAGCAGCGCGACGATCATGCACGCGCCGCCTACCAGCACGAGGCGCCAGTCGACGAGCGCCCCGAGCACGAGGCCGACGAGCGCCGCCAGCGCGAACAGCAGCCACGAGACGCGCAGCGCCACGGCGGGCTCGATGCCCCGCTGCACGAGCACCTTCGACTTCTCGAGATCGGTGTCGACCCGGTCGACGCCGTGCACGAAGTCGTAATAGCTGTTGAAGCCCGTCGTGCCCATGTCCACCAGAAGCGTCGCCAGCAGCATCGCCGCGAACACGCCGGGCGAGAACGCGTGCGTCGCGTAGACCGCATAGGCGGTGCCGATCGCGAGCGACGACACGCTGACGATCTTGGTGCGGATGTCGACGATCTGCAGGAGATCGGCGAGGGTGACGCGGGTGGCGGCGGTCATGGCGTCAGTCTGGGGCCGTGCGCTCGCCGGCCCTCATGCGTGCTCCGCAACCTCGCGCCGGGGCTTTCCCGGCCTGCCCTGCCCCGCCGGGACGGGACCGAGCAGCGCGTCGATCTGCCGGTCCTTCTCTTCCCAGAGGCCCTGGAGCCAGTGCTGGATGGTCTTGCGGAACTGGGCGTCGGCCGCGTAGCTGCCGGCGACGAACTCGCGCGGTATCGCCAGCCGGCGCGCGCGGACGACGACCCGTGACATCCTCCCGCAGAGGAACTGCCAGAACGTCGGCGCGCCGTCCGGATAGACGATCGTGACGTCGAGGAACCAGTGGAACTTGTCGCCCAGCACGGAGAGCGCCAGCGCGAGCGCCCCGGCCCTGGGCTTCAGCAGGTGCCGGTATGGCGAGCGCTGCGCCCGGTGCTTCTGCTTCGTGAAGCGCGTGCCCTCAGCGAAGTTCATCACGCTCGTCGGCACCAGCGCGAACTTCTCGCAGGCCCGGCGCGTCGTCTCGAGGTCCTGGAACCGCTTCTCCGGGTGGCTCTTCAGGTAGGCCTCGGAGTGCCGCCGCATGAACGGGAAATCCAGCGCCCACCACGCGAGGCCCATCACCGGAACGTAGATCAGCTGTTGCTTGAGGAAGAACTTGAGCAGCGGGATGCGCCGGTTCAGCAGGTGCTGGAGCACGAAGATGTCGACCCACGACTGGTGGTTGCAGTTGACCATGTACCACCCGCGGTACGCGAGGTCCTCGAGCCCGGCGACGTCCCACTCGACGCGCTGGGTGAGCCGCATCCAGCCGCTGTTGCCCGCGATCCAGCCCGTTGCGATCGCATTCAGCACGCGGTCGACCACGGCGCGCACGCGCTTCGCCGGGAAGACGAGCTTGATCAGCGAGAACGCGAACAGCAGGCTGCACCAGAAGAGGGTGTTGGCAACGAGGAGCGTCATCGCGACGACACCCCGGACGACGGGCGGCAGGAAGCTCAGCATGCGGGCGGGGATCGCGATGCGCCGGGCCTCCCGGATGCGCACCGCTGCGCGGTGAATCGCGACGGCATTCGCGCAGGCGCGGCGACGATCAATCCGCCGCGATCGCCGGGCCGGCCGCGTCGACCGTCTGCATGGCGCGCTCTACGACGTCGCGGGTCATCGCGCGCACGCAGAGCTTTTCGGCGGCCACCGTGTGGCCCAGCAGCTTGACGAGCGCGTAGACGGTGTCGATGTGCGGCGTCGCCGTCTCCGTCAGCCGGCCGAGCTCGATCACCGAGCCCAGCAGCGCCTCGATCTCGGGCTCGCGTCCGGCCTCGACGTCCTGCAGCATCGACGTCTTGTGCTTGCCGACCTTCTCCGCGCCCGCGATGCGCTTCTCGATCGTCACGCGGAACTGGATGCCGAGCCTGGTCGCGATCGTCTGGGCTTCCGTCATCATGTCGTGCGCCAGCGTGCGCGTGAGCGGGAACTGGCAGAGATCGACGAGGGTCGAGTGGGTGAGCGCGCTGATCGGGTTGAACGTCAGGTTTCCCCACAGCTTCAGCCAGATCTCGGAGCGGATGTCCTCCAGGATGGGCGCCTTGAGCCCCGCCGCCGTGAACATCCCCGCGATGTGCGTGATGCGCTCGGTCGTCGTGCCGTCGAGCTCGCCCAGCGGGTAGCGGTTGCCCTCGATGTGCTTGACGACCCCGGGCGCCGCGATGCCGGCCGCCGGGTAGACGACGCAGCCGACGATCCGCTGCGGATCGATGCTGTTCATGATGCGCGCGTGCGGATCGACCGCGCGCACGCAATGCCCGTCGTAGGGGCCGCCGTGGCGCTGGAAGTACCACCACGGGATGCCGTTCTGCATCGGGATGAGCACCGTGTCGTCGTGGAACAGCGCGGTCACGTCGTCGACGATCGGCTCGACCTGGTTGGCCTTGACGGCGAGGATCACGAGGTCCTGCTTGCCGGCCGAGCGGATGTCGTCGGTCGCGTGCATGTGGCGCACCAGATGCTCGCTGCCGTCGTCGAGGATGAGCCGCAGCCCGTTCTTCCGGATGGCGGCCAGGTGCGGCCCGCGCGCGATCACCATCACGTCGTGCCCTACGGTGGCGAACAGCACCGCGAGGTGCCCGCCGATCGATCCTGCCCCCACGACACAAACACGCATCTTCATGCCCTCCGCGCGTGGGCGCCAGGCCCGCGCAACATTGTTGCCTCAGGCCATTTTACGCGGGCGCGCGGACCTCTTTCCATGCGCCGGCGCGCCGGACGGCCGGACTTTTCGGGCGCTTGCCGTGATCAGATCAAAAAAGCGCGGAATAGCTCGGCACTGCCCGATGCGGGTGCGGCAATGCGTCGCACGCGGGTCGCGGCGTCAGCGCGGCGGCGTCTCCCCCGGCTTCACGGTCGCGACGACCCGCAGCGTTTCCTCGGCGCGGGCGCGCGTGACGCCCACGCGCCCCTCGTGCGCGATCGGCGCGTCGGGGACCACCATGGCGGCCATGAGGTCGCGCAGCGAGACGATGCCCTTGATCGCGCCGCGGTCCTCGACGAGCAGGTGCCGATAGCCGTGGACGACCATCAGGCTCAGCGCGTTCTCGATGCTCGTGGCGCTCTCGACGCGCCGCACTTGCGCGCTCATCACCGCGCCCATCGGCGTGCCTTTCGGGTCCTTGCCCGCGTTGACGACGCGGGTCATGAGGTCGCGCTCCGTGAAGATGCCCTCGATGGCGCCGTCCCGGTTCTTGTTCCTGACCAGGATCGCGCCGACGCCCTTCTGGCTCATCGTGGCCACCGCCTCGGACACCATCGCCGAAGCCGGCACCGCAATCAGGTCCTGGATCTTTTTCTCGCCGATGATGGCACCAACGGTCTTCCCGATCATGTCGCCTCCCGTGTGGATGTGTTCGGTCGCGTGCCGGCTGCCCGTGGGTGTCCGGGAAGCGGCGCTCGATTGCTGCAGGGGCTTTATCGTACCTCTTTCGCGGCGCGACGCGACAGGCGCGGGGGTCCCGGTGACCGCTGTCGGAACCACGTGCGCCCCGCCGTCATGCCCGCTTCGCGATGCCGCGCTTGTCGTAGGCCTCGGCCGCCTCGACGATGAACGCGGCCACGCGCGGCATGTCGTGGCGCCGCAGTTCCACGGCGAGGTCCTGCAGTTCCGCCACGGTGGCGCGGCCGGGGCGCAGCATCGCGTAGATCTCGAACACGCGGTCGTTGGGAAGCCCGGTCAGCTCCGCCGCGCGCCGGAGGTTCTCGGCGAGCTGCCGGTAGCCGCCGGCCTCGGCTGCCGCAGCCTGCGCGTCGAGCTGCGCGCGGCTGATGCGGAAATCCTCGGCGGTCAGGCTGCCGGCACGCAACGCGTCGATCGTGAGCTCGCCCAAGCGGCGGCCGCTGCCGGTGCGAATCGGTTCATCCATGGTGTCGTCTCCCTGCAAGCCCGCTGGCGCCAATCCCGCGATGACAGATGTGCATGGCAGACATCATGGTCGCCCCTCGGGGCTCGCCGCACCGTCGGTCCGGCGCAGCTCCACCGGCGCCCGCTCACGCCGAACCTCCTGCGTCTCGCGCCGGTGCAGGAGCGTCGTCTGCACGATGAGCCGCAGGCGCGCGGTGTTGTCGCTGCGCACTGGGATCGGCGCGGCGGGCTTCCCGAGCGCGTGCAGCGCCGCGTTGCGCCCGATCTGCCGGTAGGTCTCGAGGTCCATGTTCGGCGCCTGCGCGAAGAGCTCGAGGTTCTCGAGCGGCACGAGGTCGCGGCGGTGGATCACCGTCGTTCCCTTGGACTGAAGGCCGATCGCGATCCCCGATCCGCTCAACTGCGCGCCCGCGTGCCCGATGAACGCGCAATCGGACGTGTGCCAGATGCGCACGATCCTCGCCGCGACGCCTTCTTCCTGCAAGCCGCCGACGATCGCCTGCAGCACGTCGCGGTGGTCTAGGCCGCCGATCGTCCGGGTGAGCGCGTGGCCGAACGCGGGGCCGACGGCGACGACCACTTCCGCGCCTTTCCCGGGCAGCGCCGGGCCCGTCTCCTCCAGCCAGCCCAACGCGTCCCCTGCGGCCAGCGACTCGATCCACGTGCGCGGCTCCCACGCCTGCGGCAGGTCCTGCAACGCCGCCCAGCGCTCGCCCTCGACGCGATAGCCCGTACCGGGGCCGCGGTAATCGTTCGGGTCCGTGAGCGCACTCTTCACGTTGAAGGCTTCGTCGAAGATCGCCGCCGGCTGCAGGTAGTCGCCGATCACGCGCTGCCGCTGCATCTCGAGGATGTTGGCGGCGACGTCGGCGAAGCCGCCCGCGTCGAGCGCCGCGATGACGTCGAGGACCGTCAGCGGGCCCTGCAGCAGCCGCTGCGCCGCCTCGATGTCGGCCACGCGGTCCCGGTCGGGCATGTCTTCCGAGCCGTAGGCCTCCGTGGCCGCCGCGATCTCGTCGTCGGTGATCGGCGGGAAGGCGAGCGTCTGGAATACCGCCTGCAGCGCTCTGGCCGCGCGCATCCGCGCTTCCAGCACGCGCTCCTCGGTGACGGGCGTGATGCCCCCGTCGATGCGCATGTCGCGCTGCAGGACGTACCAGTCGTCGAGCTCACTCACGTCGAAGTTGCCGCCGCCGAACATGTTGTCCGGACGCGGGATCGCGCCGTACCCGGAGGTGATGAAGTCGGTGCCCGGGATGAACTGCAGCATCAGCTTCGCCGCCTTGCGGATTTCCGAGTGCGAGGCGAGCGCGTCGTTGCCCGAGGCGACTTCCATGCCGAGCAGCATCGCGATCAGGTTCTCGGCCGTGACCGCACGCAGCCCGTCGGGCAGCGACTCGGGCAGCGCGATGCAGCTGATCGAGCCGTTCTGCGAGCCCTGGCTACCCGCGGCCCGCGTCGCGAGCAGGCTGCGCGCCTCGAGGTACAGCATCGACTTGCCTTCCGCGTGTCCCATCAGCGCGGGCGCGCCGGCGCCGGACGTGAACCGCGTCTTGACGCCGCGGCTCGCGTACGCGGCGCCGAGGAACGCCTTCGACCACGGCGTGTCGTCGCCGTCGACGAACGCGCGCTCGGTCGCGTACACGGAGAGCGTTTCGGAATAGCTGGTCAGGCCCTTGAAGCCGAGGCGCAGGTTGGTCGCCTCCTCGACCGCGCACTGCGTGAGGACGCCGCCGCGCCCGGTCTGCGAGCCGACGAGGATCGCGAGCGCATTGAACGGCGCGTAGCGGGCGACGGCCACCGTGGTCTCGATCTCGGCAAATCCGCGCAGCGCCGCCTCGGCCGCGTCCGCGGCGAGCAGCGCCGGGTGCTCCTTGCGGTTGGTGACGTGCGCCTGGTTGGCCGGGGTCTTGCGGGCGCGCATCTTGGCGAGGCCCATCATCATCTCGAGCACGTTCATCCGGTTGATGACGTCCACGAGCTTCGCGGGCGTGCAGCCGCCGACGATCGCGAGCACCTCCGCGCGCGGCACGTTGATGTCGACGATCATCCGCGCGATGTCGGTGGACGGCGTGCCCATCGCGCGGGGAGCGGCGGCGAGGTCGATCGCGTGCCGCGCAATGAACCGCTCGACCAGGTCGAAGTCCGCGCTGGCGACGCCGTCCATCTCCACGATCGCGCCGTCCCGGATCGAGAGGCTCGGCTCGGGATCGAACGGACTGTACGTCGCGCTGAGGCCGACCTCGGGCCACGGCTTGACGAACGTGTCCTTGTTGACGGGCCTCTCGGCGATTCTCTCGAAGCGTTTGGAGCGCATGCGCGGTTCCCTCTCTCCTGGCCCACCCATTCTCTGTTCCGGGGTGGACTTAGTAAAGTCCGGGGAAAACGCTCCTCGGGAAGAACGCGAACCGGTACGCGTGGGCAAGGCGGAGCACGAGCTTCTCGAAAGCGTCCACGCGAATGGATGGGATGGTTTCAGCGCCCAAAGGCGGTTGAACGCCGCCGCGCCTGCGAACATAGCGGAGCGAGCAGCCGCGGTCAAAGATCCCCCCTGGTGTCGTGATGACGATCGGACATCCCGGGACGAAATCGGTGTCGGGTTACTTAACGGCCACAAGTTGTCGCCGACAAACGGATCGCGCAACTCATTGAAAGATGAACGTTTCGCTCCGCGGCACGCAAAGTGCTAGTCGTAGAACACCTGGTCGATGGACGACTGTCAGGCCGCAAGGAGACCACGATGGCCGAGAGTGCGATGTTCGAACACGAAATGGAACAGATCAACACGGCTCTGGCCCAGAGTCTCTCGGAGGAGACAGACGTCAACCTGCGTGAGACCGTGGACGTCGTCGATTGCTTCACCGGGGAGTTTGCGCGATGGCGCGAAACCGCCGGCGGCGCCGAACCTGCCGAGTTCGGCTATTTCCTCCTTCGCGAGAAACTTACGTACAGCTGACGTTGCACGCAGTCCGCGGCCCGAGCGATCGCCACTCCCGAGCCCCACGCCTGCCGGCGGGTTAGAATTTCGTCCCGCCAGGTCGATCCATGGGGGTAACGGTGAAAGCCAATCAGGTGAGTCGCGTCGGTCCGATGCTGTTTCTGGCGTTTGCCTATTCCGCGACGGGGCTTGCGCAGCAAGACGACGAAAGGACTCGCGGCACGCCGACGCCCGGCTTTCTCCTGACGCCGCTCCTGGCGGTGTACGGACTCGATGCGAACGCGCCGAAACCGCTTCAAATCGTCTCGACCCAGGTCACCTTGCCTCCAAGCCGCGAGCCGGCGCGGGTGGCCAATCCACCCTGTCCGGCGGATCCCAACATTCCCGCGTCCGCCGACGCCGTCGTAAAGGGGCTCGGCGCGACGGCAAACAGCGTCGTGTTCGGCGCGCCCTTGTTATCCCCCGCCCTTCAGAACAACGCGGTCAACGGCTGGGTCAAGTCACGTCTTGGCATCAGCAACGGCCCGGCGGTCTGCCAGCTGATGTGCGTGGCCATCCCCGGTGACGCAAGAGTCATTCAGGAAGACACCTGTGTCGCCGATAACGAGGGGCGTCATTGCGCGATGGTCCAGGGCCATTCCGCAGCGTATACAGACTACTGGGGCGGGGTCGAAGCGGCGGGCGTGAGCGCAATGGCTGCCAACAGACAGACGGCCAAGACCGGGAGCAAGGCAAAGACCGGCGCGAAGACCACTGCAAAGAGCAGCGCAACGGCGCAAGGAGGCCAGATCGTCTGCGGCCTCGCCAAGAGCTGGTCGCAGAACAGGACTCGAATCGTTTCCTGGAATGTCTGGTTCCAGTGACACGGATCTTCCAGGCAAGCGTCGGGCTTTGATGCAAGTCTCGCTGTAGACCCGTATCCGGCCTTGGGGGCGCGCGCGAGGGCGTCCGCCCTCGACAGCAACTCCACCAGCGCACCGGACAGCGCGAGCACGTCCGCGCGTCAGCCGGCGCGCGAACGCTCCGGAGGGCAAGTGCGTCGGCGCGACCAAGGCCATGCAGGACCGGGGCCGAAGTGCGCGGCGTTAGCGCAGGAGCGCCTCTGCCAGCGACCGTGGCGAGTGAATCGCCACGCCATGAATCGTGCGCCCATACAGGGACCCGAAATGCGAGCGGTCGCCGGTGACCAGAGCATCGCAGGCGTCCAGAATGGCGGCCGCCAACACCGGGCGATCCTTGGCCGGAAGCGGCAGCGACGCCTCGAGCTCAGGGTCGACGCGCCGCACGGCCGGCGTCTTTACGCGCGACAACACACGCTCAAGAACGCGCATCGCGTCCGGCGCCTTCGCCAGAACGTTCCTGCGCGCCTCTTCGATTACGTACGCGTCCGCACGGCACTGGTGGCCCGAGCGGTCCAGCAACGTCAACAGCTCCCGGATTGCCCCGTCGGACTTTGCAGCGGAGAACAGGATGTTCGCGTCGAGAAAGATCCGCATCGGCCGGCGTCAGCGGGTGGATTTCTTCGCAGGACGTCGGTGCAGCACCTTGGCGAGGTCGGCTTCGGCCTCGTCGAACTCGCGGATCCGCTTCTCGCTGTAGATCTCCACCGGCAGCGTCACCGCGGGTCGCAGCAGCAGGCCCTCCGGCGTCGTTTCCGCAATGAGCTGGTCCTCCGCCTTGAGACCCAGCGCGCGGCGAAGCTTGGCAGGCAGCGTAACCACGCCGCGGCTGGTCAATGTCAGCGTCGTCTTCATGACTGCAGTTTAGCCGAATTACTGCTTTTCTGCAATACAACAGTCAAGCGTGACTTGCCGTCCTCGGCGTCACGCCTACTCGATGGGACTTGAAGGCTTGCGGAACTGAGTGAAGCTGCCCCGCATCGGGGCAGCGCCGACGGCGAAATCAGTCCACGATTGGTCCACGACCGGACCAGAAGTTGAGCATTTTTCCGATGAAAGCTTTGGCGGGAGGGCGTCTGCCAAGAGCCGCGCCAGATAACGCACAGCCTCGGCCTCGCAGGAATCGGCTTCTCGCGTCGCAAGCAGTAACTGATTCCGTGCCGCCACAGGCCCCGCTCAGCCGGGGCCTTTTTTCTAGCGGTGGCACGATTTGATGCGTCCAGCGGCCCGTTGCTTCCGGCCTCGCGTCAGCGCTACGCATCATCCAGGGGGTCAAACCGCTGGTAATGGGGACGAACAGCCCGGAGCACGGGGTCCATCTCGGCAATCAACGGTTCGCCAAGATAATTGACGACCGATCGGAACCTCCCCGGGGCCCTATAGACGCCTACTGTAGGGGTCGTACCCGGTAGGACGCATACTGCCTTCCCACCTGCAGTTCTCGCACTGGACGCGGTGTACTGTCCGAAAAATGCTGACTACACGATCAAAGAACCGCCGATGGATTCTGATCAGGCGTCCACCGCATTTGGGGCAACCTGCGGCCAACATCCTAGCTTGCATTTTCGTTCGACAGCACGCAGCGGAATCTGTTACGGCTCAATTGAACGACTCCGGCGCCGAGGGGTCTCGCGCTGAAGGGCCGTACTTTCGTCTCCGGCCTTGGGGGCATGTGCTTCATCGGTGTCCCTCCACCATCCGCAGCTGAGCCTCTTCCGGCTCGCGCAGCACGCGCCGCTGCTCACACGAAATCTCCCCCCGCGGCATCACGGTTAGCCTTCTGCACCAAGATGGGCCCCGCTTAGGCAGGGGCTGGTACGTGAGTTACGTCTGGCTGGCGAGTTAGCGGCATCAGCGTTGGCGCACCACGAAGCCCACGCCGGTCATCACTCCGAGAATCACCCCGAGGGCGAAGGCCCCCAATGGCTCTAGGGGAGCCGCTCGAATAGTGTCGAACTCCCAAAACGCCAATGGCGCGAGAAAGGCGAAAAGCGCGATGGCCACGAGCATCTGCCTCTCGAACGGTTGTAACGCTCCCCACGTCAGACGGTACAGATGGAGAAGCCGCTTAAGATGAGCCATAGACTCTTACTCTTAGCTGGTCCTAGCCAGCCGGGCGTACAATATGACAATGTCCTAGATCACTTTGCGCCGACCATGCCCCCTTTGTCAATAACAAGCCGAGTCTTCTCGATGAACCGTAGAGAGATTGCAGCGATACTGCTTGCGATGCTTGCGGCGTTGCCGTCCGCCTTCGCTAAGGACCCGGCGCCGAGCACCATTACGCGCGCGTCGGGGGTTGAACTCACCCAAGCTGTGCCGAAGCCACCGACTCCGCAAAAGCGCGAAGCGGCCCCGGCCCCCGATGCGGATGCGGATGCGGATGCGCGGCACTGCCTCGAGTTCGCTGCCAACCTCGAGGTCATCATGTGCGCAGAGAAGTACCGCTCGCACAAACGCAATCCGTAGGCGCACAACGACGGGCCAACGCGTCGGTCCACGGTAGGCTCATCACCCACACAGGCCCCGCTCCGGCGGGCCTCGTTGTTGGTGGTGTCCCGTTCTGCACCGGGAATGACCTTCAACCGGTGAGAACATTCTCACGCCCGGGCTGTGGACCGACGCGGCAGCTGGGCCCGGCTATTGAAGCCTCTGGCACACTTGCCAAGCCGACCCCCATACAGTCAAACCATGTTCGCTAGCCCAGCCGCGCTTCCCGGCTCACTACTGTTCGGAGCCGTTGGCTTTGTCGCGTTCGTGTACGGCAAGAAGATGGTTCAGTACAAGCCGATGGTCATTGGCATGGCCCTAATGGCCTACCCATACTTCGTGCCCCAGGCTTGGCTGATCTACGCCATCGGCTGTGTCCTCTGCTTGGGGCTACATCTCTTTCGAGATTGAGGCACGCTCCGGGGCGGGATCAAGGCGCCAGCAACGCAACGCTGGCGTAACGCTGCACCCTGTAATAGTGCCGGTGCCCACCTCCGGTGAACCGCCCCACCAGAGCATAGAACAGCGCTCGGTCAGCGGGGGAACCCTTCGCGAACGTCTCCCGAATCGCGATCGCGGCCTCGATGCTGACCGCGTTTTCGTCGCGGGTCTGGGGGAGCAATGTACACTTGGAGTGCCGCGCACGCACCGACACGCACTATGCCCCATTCAATTCAAATCGCACGCCTTCTCTTTACCGTGGTCGCTGGTTGTGTGATCGCAGGTATCACCCTCGCCCAGACACCTCCCGTCGAGTTCAAAGGGGTGTCGCTTGGGTCGAGCGAGGCGCAATGGCGGACGGCCTTTCCGTTCTTCCGCTGCGAAGAGAGTTCAGATAAGACCCTTTCCGACCGCGCCTGCTTTTTCGACCGCGCCCGGCGCAGCGACATGATCCGGCCGAATTGTGGCGACGGGCGCGACGATAAGACTCGGGCTTGCTGGCAGGAGACGAATGATCACGTTGATGCCTTCATCCCGTTCGGAGGAACCGAGATCCAACGCGTCATCGCGCACTTCCGCGCCGATCGACTCATATATGTTTCCGTCTCCTTCGCCACGAGGGACTACGACAAGCTAACCGAAGCGCTCACCACGAAGTACGGGAAGCCGCTACGCTCCGAACAGCAGATCGTAAGTCGCACGGGCACAAGATTTCAAAATGAAATCGCCCGCTGGGATCTTAAGAGTGGCGATCTCGAAACTCGCCTATACGATGCAACGCTTGACGTAGCCTTGTTTCAAATGACCGTACCCGACCTCGCCGCCGAGATTGAACGGCGGTCGCAGGAAGCCGCCAAGTCGAATGCCAAGAGCCTGTAGCCGCTCTCGGTTTTAGGCACGTAGGGCGGGCCATAAGACGCTTCCCGCTATCCTCCGTACCGCTGGTGTCCGAATGATCGCGCCTGCGTCGTTCTGCGCGGCCGCGATCCCGGTTGACCACGGTCATCGTCACCACCACCTACGCGGCGTTCGTCTGCCTGATCGCGTTGACCATCGTCATCGTCACGCTCGGATCGGCAGTGCTGCCGATCCTGCAGGCACTGGCGCGGCTCCACACACGCAGTCCAGACTTACCAACGCAAAGCCCCACGATAATCGCGGGGCTTCGCAGGATCGCCACATCGCTGTGGCTTCATTTCGTTACGTCATCGTAACGTGCGCCGGGCGTTGGTCACCGGCAGTGGGGTAGTCCAGTAGTAGATGTCATCGATAAAGCACCCCCCGTTGTTGGTCGCTGCAACATCGGCGCTACCTCGCGGCTTCAAACTCGGGGGAGCATCCGGTTGCGGGACAACCTACCCGCGAAAACCGACACCCACGACTGCTGCCCTATTCGCGAGCACCGATCCACCGCTTGGATCACCTACCGGTTCAGATTACGCCGAGCCGGAAAGAGTTTCAAGGATCGAGTTCCGGCGCGGTCTGCGGGACAGTGTAGGTGGTGTCGAGCAGCGTCGAACGTCGCACGAACCGTTCCGGAGACCACTGCTCCGCGGGAATCGTAGACCGAAGTCACCTTGGCGTGTATGGCTCGACGGAAGCGTGTCGTGTCGAAGACACTTACAGTTGCCGGGGTTGCCATGCGTCATCTGGACGCGGGTTCCGCGTCAGTTGCAGCCACGTCTTGCATCAACCAGGTTCGTCACCCGCGCCATGTTTGATCAGGCGCAATGAATCGATATGGAACGCTTGCGCTGCCACGAATCTTCACTTACCGAAGATGGCTGGCGCGTTGTGATTTCGCATCGCTTTCAATCTGCGCTGTCGGCAATGCTTACAGTTCGAAGGGATAGCTGCATTTCTGGCCGACTGCCGATCCCGAAATCAATCAGTTGCGAATGTGGGTACGTTTTATGCAGTGCATCGGCATGAACAATGGGGGAATCATGAGACCGATAAGCCGCATGGTCTTGATGGCAGCAGCTTTGGGGCTATCGGCGATTGCAGCGACTGTGCAAGCCGCGCCGCTTAGCCAAATCACCGAATGGGGGACGCTCGATCCCAGTTGCACCGGGGAGGGCGTAACCTGCGCTGCCGACCCTGCGTTTACGCCGAGCTTTGGCGGCTACCGGGCGGGTGGCAGTGTGTCCTGGGGCTTCACATTCGATCCGTCGGCATTTGCCTCGATCTCGAGTCTCGAATTGGAAGTTCTGGTCGTCGGATTCTACTTTGAGGGCAATGCCAGTCCTCCCGCACCGCTCGGCAACTATCTTGCGATCGACGCCGTTCCTTTCGCACCATTCCTGAATGTGACCGATCACCGTGATACACGGACGTTCACCTTGCCGGTCCTGTCCGCGGGGCCGCACACGTTCAGCGTCGTGGCCTTCAGCAATGAAGGGTGGGCAGGCGTTGATTTTGCGCGGCTCACGGTCACGGGTGAATCCACGGCACAGGGCGTCCCCGAGCCCGCCACGCTCGTCCTTCTCGGCCTCGGCCTCGCCGGACTCGGCTTCTCGCGTCGCAAGCAGTAACCGATTCCGCGCCACCACAGGCCCCGCTCCGGCGGGGCTTAATGAGATGGTCAGCCTGTTTCAGCCTCGTAGGCTTAGGCTTACGAGGCTGATTCTTTTTCAGGAGCCCTCTCA
>Ga0209253_10000087_pt1 | contig 61977 bp, 54 predicted proteins | sample FrelakmetBRP12BR_FD_187145 | JGI IMG/M metagenome (GOLD analysis project Ga0209253, IMG submission 187145) | Freshwater lake sediment microbial communities from the University of Notre Dame, USA, for methane emissions studies - BRP12 BR (SPAdes)... | ecosystem: Environmental > Aquatic >...
TGGTCCACGTAGGCGTCGCCGGTGACGATGATGACGTCGCAGGAATCCCAGCCGAGCTCGTCCATCTCCGCCCGTGACATGGGCAGGAACGGCGCCGGGCCGAAACGGTGGGCCCAATGCTTGCGGTAGGAAAAAAGATCGCGGACGGCGTGCATGGCGCGCAGTTTAGACCACGTCGCTTCGGGCGCCGGCCCGGGGTGGGACAGGTCGATTAGAGCGTCCGCGGCCAATATGCACGTCGATTCCTCGAATCGCGAGCGATCAGTATCGGTTCAACAGAAAGAAAAGTCTCGAAGTGCTTCTGTTGGAGTATTCTTCGGCCATGACCCTCCGGAAAACACCGCTCCCACGCGCATTGGAGGAGTCCTCGGTCCTGACCAAGGCCGTGACCCGGGCCGCGGCGCTGCTCGGCCTGACGCAGCGGCAGGTCGCCGAGGTGCTCGGACTCTCCGGCCCGACGACTTCGCGGTTGTTCACCGGCAAGTACCTCCTGTCACCGACCCGCTCAAAGGAATGGGAATTGGCCGTGCTGTTCGTGCGACTGTTCCGTTCGCTGGATGCGCTGTGGGGCCACGAAGGCACCGCCCGGGCCTGGCTGGCGAGCTACAACGCGTCACTCGGGGCGTCGCCGCTCGAACTGATCAAAGGTGCCGCTGGCCTGGTGCGCGTCGTTGACTACCTGGACCACGCGCGCGGTCGCGTCTGAAGCGCGGCCCGCCGCGCTCGATCTGTGGCGCGCGGTGGAGGCGCAGCACGTTGCGTCGACGATGGCGCTCGTCGATACGGTCGCGGAGCAGGCCGTGCTCGAGCGCCTCATCGAGGCCTCGAAACCACCCGTGCCGCGCGAAGTCGCCGCACTCGAACTGCACTGGCTGCTGTTCACGCCGTTTCGCTATGCGCCGCCGCCGGGTGGCTCGCGCTTCCGGGGCCCAAACGATCCGGGAGTCTTCTACGGGGCCGAGCAGGCCCGCACCGCCTGCGCCGAGGTCGGTTACTGGCGCTGGCGTCACCTGCGGGACTCGCCCGGAATTCCAGCCATGCCACCCCGTCCGCAGACGGTGTTCAAAGTGCCGGTGTCCGGACCGGCGATCGACCTGCGTAATCCGCCGTTCGGAAGCGACCGCGAATGGTGGACGCACTGGTCCGATTACGCGGAGTGCCAGGCCATCGGCCGCACCGCGCGGGAAGCGGCTGTGCAGTGGATTCGATACGAATCGGTGCGCGACTCACGCCACGGTGGCTGCGGCGCGGTGCTCGACGCCGCAGCATTTGCGAGCCGGGCGCCGGTCGAGCAGCAGGGCTGGATCCTGACGGTCACCCAGACACGAGTCGTCTGGCAACGCAGCGATCCACTGAACCCCGGCGTCTTCGAGTTCACCGCCGCCGGCTGGGGAAAATAGCCTCACGCGAGCGTGTGGTAGACCCGCTGCACGTCCTCGTCCTGCTCGAGCTTATCGATCAGTTCGAGCACTTCGGTCGCCTGTGCTTCGGGCAACTCGGTGGGCACCTGGCAGATGTATTCCTGCTCTGCGGAAATCGGCGTGATGCCGCGGTCCTCGAGAGCCTTCTGTAACGTGCCGAAGTCCTCGAACAGGCAGCGCGCCACGAGCTGTGGTTCGCCCTTTTCGCCGGTACTCTCGCCGAACTCCTCTAGGCCGTGGTCGATCAGGTACAGCTCGAGATCGTCCTGGTCGATGCCTTCCGGGTTGAGGCGGAACACGCCCATGCGCTTGAACTGGAACGATACGCTGCCGGTCGTCGCCAGGTTGCCGCCGTTCTTGCCGAAAGCATTTCGCACGCTCGCGACGGTGCGGGTCGGGTTGTCGGTGGCGCACTCGACCAGAACCGCGACGCCGTGCGGGGCGTAGCCTTCGTACAGCACCTCTTCGAAGTTGGCTGCGTCTCGCCCAGAGGCGCGCTTGATCGCAGACTCGATCTTGTCCTTCGGCATGTTCACGGCGCGGGCATTCTGGATGCAGCGCCGCAGGGCCGGGTTCGAGTCCGGGTCCGACCCGCCCTTCTTCACGGCGATGGTGATTTCCTTGCCGATCCGGGCGAACTGTTTCGCCATCCGGTTCCAGCGCGCAAACATCGCGTGCTTGCGGACTTCAAAAATGCGTCCCATCGTGTCTCGACCTGTTCAGGCGGGGCGCGCAATCTACCCGAGCGCGCATTCGAGGCCAATCTCCGGCCGGCCGCTATTATATTCAGCTACGCAATAATCCGGCTTGTGTCCGAGACGGATCGGCGACGATTATGAAGTTTGACTGCATGCAGCGTTTTGCCTGCCAGGAGTCCCAGATGCGCAAATATGCCGTTGCCGTGCTGCTCGCCATTGCATGCAGTCCGGTGCTGATCCAGGCCGCGGACGCGCCGGCCGCGCCCGACTGGATCGAGCAGAGCCGCCAGCTCGCGCAGCAGCTCGGCGGCGAGCTCAAGGTCGAACTCAGTCGCGCGATCAGCGAGGGCGGCCCCTTGGCGGCCGTTGCCGTGTGCAAGACCCGGGCACCGGAAATCGCCGCGGGCCTCTCCGCCAGGTCCGGCGCGGTCGTGGGCCGCACCGCGCTGCGCGTGCGCAACCCGGCCAACGCGCCGGACGACCTGCAGCGCGCCGTGCTCGAACAGTTCTCGGGCGAGCTCGCCTCCGGCCAGTTCGCGGGCCCGCTCGAGGCCGCGTTCGAGATCAATCGCGGCGGACAGGTCGAGCGCCGCTACATGCGCGCGATTCCGATGGACGCCCTGTGCCTCACTTGCCACGGGCCTGTCCTCGCACCCGACCTGGCCGCCGTCATCAAGCGTGACTACCCCGACGACCAGGCCACCGGCTTCGAGCAGGGCCAGTTGCGCGGAGCTTTCAGCGTCACGTGGCCATCGGCCGCCAAGTTACCCGCCAACCCTTGACCGCGGTCCGCTGTCCTTGCGCCTCTACCACCACTACGTCTTCCCGCACCTGCTCGACCTCGTGATGTCGAACCGGATGTTTCGCAAGCCGCGGGACCGCACGCTCGCGTCAGCGCGCGGGCGCATCCTGGAAATCGGCTTCGGCACCGGGATGAACCTGACGCACTACCCGCCGACCGTGAAGCGCATCGAGGCGATCGATCCCGATCTCGACCTCGATCGATACTCGCTGCCGCGCATTGCGGCGGCGCCGATCGAGGTGGACTTTCACCACCTCGATGCGGAGCACCTGCCGTTCGAAGCGGATCGCTTCGACACGGTCGTCAGCACGTTCACGCTCTGCTCGATCCCGGATGTCGCCCACGCACTGCGGGAGATCCGGCGGGTGCTGAAGCCCGGCGGACAGCTCCTGTTCCTCGAGCACGGCCGGTCGCCCGAGCCCGGCGTGGCGCGCTGGCAGGATCGACTCAATTCGGCCTGGATGCCGCTCGCCGGCGGGTGTCATCTCAACCGGCCGACGCGCGAACTGGTCGCGGAGGCTGGACTCGAATTGGGTCCGGTGCGGAACTACTACCTGAAGCGAGCGCCGCGCTTCGTCGGATACATGACGGAAGGAATGGCACTGAAGCGGTGATCTCTGTTGCAGTGCGTAATGACGCGCCGCAGCCGGTCGCGTACAAGCTCACCAGCCTCGGCGTGACCCGCCGCACGCGGGGACGGACTTCCGAACTGGGGGATGCCTGAACGGGGGTGGCGGGCGGGTCAGGGAAGACCACAAGATGAGAAGAAGGCCGCGAGCCGCATCCGTTGCTCGCGGCCTTTCTTTTTTCTGGCGCCCCCGCGCCGCCACTCGCCGCCCCGCGTCACCGTGCCGTAAACTGCGGCGCGATGGCCTGCCAATCGCCCGTCCCGCTCCCGATGAGCGGCCCGGGCCTGAAGGAGACTGCGATGAAACGGCGAGTTTCGAGCGCGACGCTGGTCGCGTTCGGCCTGGCGACCATCACCGGTTGCAGCGTGCAGATCGAAGGCGACGATTCCGTTGCGCAGCAATTCGGTTCCGACTATGTCGGGGCTGGCGGCATGGTCAACGTGACGGAACCAATCGCGGGTGACGCCTTCCTGGCCGGCGGCCGGGTCGCCATCGCGACCGAGGTGCAGGGCGATCTCGTCGTGGCGGGCGGCGAAGTCTCACTCGGCGGCGCAGTCGGCGACGATCTGTATGGCGCCGGCGGCAACGTCCAGCTCGACGCCATCGTGAGCGGCAACGCCCGGCTCGCCGGCGGCGACGTCACCGTCGGTGCCGCGACCGTGGTGGCGGGCAACGTCAATCTGACGGGCGGGCGCGTGCAGTTCGACGGCAACACTCACCAGGACCTGCACGCATCCGGCGGTTCGGTCCGCCTCAACGGCGAGGTGCATGGCGACGCCGTGGTTCGCGCAGAGGAATTGGTGGTCGGACCCGACGCGCGCATCGGCGGACGGTTGGTGTTCCGGGGCCCGGCCGAGCCCGAGATCGCCGAGGGTGCAGTGATCGTCGGGGGCGTCGACTTCGAGCGCAGGTCGACGCGCAGGGTTTTCGACGATACGTCCGGGCACGTCCGCGACGCGGTAGTCGGTGTCGGCTCGTTCCTGTCGTTCATCGGGCTGTTTCTTGCGGCGGCGCTGTTCCTGGCGATGTTTCCGAACTTCGCCACCAGTGCGGCTGCGGTGGTCGGACGCAAGCCGCTGCAGTCGCTCGGCCTTGGCCTCGCATTCGTCGCCTGCGTGCCGTTCCTCGGCGTCGTGCTGCTGATCACGGTGATCGGCATTCCGCTCGCGCTGCTGCTGGTTCCGATCTACCTGCTGCTGCTGTTCCTCGGTTGGGTCACCGTGGCGCTGTTCGTCGCCCAGCGCGGGCTCGATACCTTGCGCCCGGGGCGGCCGGCGACGATGGCTGCGCGACTGCTCGCACTGTTCCTCGCGCTCGTGGCGTTGTGGTTGCTGCGCCAGGTTCCGCTCGTCGGCGGCCTGATCGCGTTCGTCGCGCTGCTCGCCGGCATCGGCGCATTCGTCTGGCAGGCGTGGAACCGCCGCGAGCCGGTGCCGCAGGCGGCGGCGTGAACGGATGAGCTACTGGCCGCACTTGATGGCTGCGCTGGTCGGTGCCGGCCTCACGATCCAGGTCGGCATGAACGCGACCGTGCGGATGACGATCGGGTCGCCGGTGCTCGCCGCGATCGTGAACTTCGTCGTGGGCCTCGCGGCGCTCGTGCTGCTCGCGGTCGCGAGCGGCGCGCGCGTCGTGCCAGGGTCGGCCGCCGCCGTGCCGGCGTGGGCCTGGTTCGGCGGGTTGCTCGGCGCCGCCTACGTGGCGGCGACCACCGTGCTCGGCCCGAAGCTGGGCGCCGCGAGCTTTCTCGCGCTCACGCTGGCTGGACAGATGGTGGCGGCGCTGCTCGTGGACCACTATGGCGTGATCGGCTTTCCGCAGAGCCCGTTGACGCCGACGCGTCTCCTCGGGACGGCATTGCTGGTCGCCGGGGTGCTGCTGATCCTGCGGCGTTGACCTGAATCGGGAGGATCCCTTGGCTCGAACACCTTCGACGATGCTCGCGCTCGGCACGACCGCCCCGGCGTTCCGCCTGCCCGATTTCGACGGACGCGTGCACTCGCTCGCAGACTTCGCGGCGCAGCCCGCGCTGCTGGTCGCATTCATCTGCAGCCACTGCCCGTTCGTCCGTCACCTGCGCCGGGAGTTCGCGGCGTTCGCGCGCGAGTACGCTCCGCGCGGCCTCGCCGTCGTCGCGATCAACTCGAACGACATCGTGGCCTATCCGCAGGACGGGCCCGATGCGATGCGCGCGGAAGCGGCGGAACTCGGCTACGGCTTTCCGTACCTGCTCGACGAATCCCAGGCCGTCGCCAAGGCCTACCAGGCCGCCTGCACCCCGGACTTCTTCCTGTTCGACGCGACCCGTCGGCTCGTCTACCGCGGCCAGTTCGACGACAGTCGTCCCGGGACCGAACGACCGGTCACCGGTGCGGACTTGAGGGCTGCGGTCGATGCATTGCTCGCCGGCCACCCGCCCGTCGCGGAACAGCGGCCGAGCCTTGGCTGCAACATCAAGTGGCGGCGCGGCCACGAGCCTGCTTACGCCACAGGCTGAACGCGGCGCGCGGTTGCCGGAGCGTCAGATTCCGGCGCGTCGCTGGGGGAATTCCCGCGCAATCTGGCGCGCCATCTCGACGACCATGCGGATGCCCGCCTCGCGCGACGTCACGCGCGACTCGGACGTCACGAGTCCGCGCCAGATGATGCGCCCGGAGGCCGGATCCTCGACGAACACGACGACCGTGCCATCCCGGACCGTCGTTTCACGCGGCAATTCCGAGGCCGGCGGCAACGGCATGCCGCTCGCCGTCAGGACACTGTTCGCAGACGGCGCGCCGATGCGCGTATCCTCCGACAACACGAATCGGCGCGTCCCGCTCACCTGCACGCTCACGAGCATGTCGGCGCCGGCCGGGTCATTCACTTCGATGAATCCCCTGCGCTGCAACTCGTCCGCGACGGCCTGACGCACGCGCGGTTCCACGACTGCGGCCAGTTCCGGATCCATCGCGGCGGGCGTGTTGAATGCGCCGCCCTTCCAGACGAAGCTCTTCTTGCCGGGCAGGTCCGCCTCGGGGGCGGCAAAGCTTTCCACGGTCCGGGGCGTGACGCAACCGGCCGCGAGCGTCGCGACACCCACCACGAGCCAACGATGAAGATTCACTGTGACCTCCGTTGAATGCGCCGCAGACCCTGCTCCACCAGCGAGTATACGGCCGGCACCACCACCAGCGTCAGCAGCGTCGAACTCACCATGCCGCCGATCACCGCGATCGCCATCGGGCGGTTGGTGTCCGCGCCGGCGCCGAAGCCCAGCGCCGCCGGCAACAGCGCGAGGATCACGGTCAGCGACGTCATCAGCACCGGCCGCAACCGGATCGGGCACGCCTCGCGCAGCGCGTCCTCGACGCCGCGCCCCTGTTCGCGCATCTGGTTGGTCAGGTCCACCAGCAGGATCGAGTTCTTCGCCACGAGCCCCATCAGCAGGATCAGGCCGATCATCGAGATCAGGTTGAGCGACGTGCCTGTCAACCAGAGTGCAAACAGGCCGCCCACGACCGCAAGCGGCTGCGCGGTCATGACGATCAGCGGCTGCAGGAACGAATTGAACTGGCTCGCGAGCACGATGTAGACGAGCGCCAGCGCGAGCAGCAGCGCGAGCCGCACGTAGCCGGAAGTCTTCGCGAACTCGCGCGCGCGGGCCTGCAGCTCCATCGTGTAGCCCGGCGGCAGCAGTTCCGCGGTCTCGCTGCGCACGCGCTCCACCGCTTCGCCGAGCGGTATGGCCGGATTCATGTAGAAATTCGCCGAGTACTGCAGGCCGAAGCGCGTGATCACGGCCGGGCCGACGATGTCCACGGCACGCGCCACGCTGTCGAGCCGCACCATCTGCCCCTGGGGCGTGCGCAGGAAGATCCGCTGCAGGTCGTCGGCCGTGACGATCTCGCCCTCGGCCGCCTTGACGCGGATGTCGTAGCGGTCGCCGTCACCCGGGTCGTCGTTGTACTTGGCGATGTCGAGGCCGCCGGCCAGCATGTTGACGGCGTACGCAACATCGGCGCTCGTGAGCCCGAGGTCCGCCGTCCGGATCCGGTCGATCTCGAGCCGGATCTGCGGCAGGTCGAGCTGCAGGTCGAGGTCCACGCGGCCGAGTTCCGGGCTCTGGCCGAGGCGCTGCGCCAGTTCCCGTGACAGCGACGCGACGCCGTCGAGCTCGGGCCCGACGATCGCGAACTGCAGCTGCTCGCCGCGCATGCCGCCGATCGGCGACGGCGTGGCGGCGAAGGCCAGCACGCCGGGGATCTGGCTCAATTCGGCCTGCAGCTTCTGGATGAACTCGTGCTGCGCGATGTCGCGCTCCTCGCGCGGCACCAGCGTCACGAAGGCGATGCCGGTGTTCACCTGCGACGTGCCGCCGAGGCCGATGCCGGTGAACGTCGAGACCACCTCCGGGTGCCGGCGGATCGTCGCGTCGACCTCGTCGAGCAGGCCGACCATGGCGGGCTTGCTCGTGCCGAGCGGTGCACGGAAGTTCACCATGAACCGGCCATTGTCGTCGTCCGGGATGAAGTCCTTGCCGATCTGGCCGAAGAAGAAGCCGCTCGACAGCACGATCGCGAGCGTCGCGAGCAGCACCTTGGCGCGGTGGCCGAGCGTCCAGCCGAGCGCCCGGCGATAGCCGTTATCGAGACCGTCCAGGAGCCGGTCGAAGAAGCGATAGACCGGCCCGTGCTTCTGCGAGACCTCGAGGAACTTCGAGCACAGCATCGGCGTGAGCGTCAGCGAGACGAACAGCGACACGAGCACGCCGACGGTGACGACGACCGCGAACGACTCGAAGAAGCGCGCGACGATGCCCTCGAGGAACAGCACCGCGCCGAAGATCGACACCAGCGTCAGGCTCGCCGCGATGACCGCGAAACCGACCTGCTCGGTGCCTTCGATCGCCGCCGTGCGCCGGTCGAGGTCGGGCGACTCCTCGCGGCGCCGGTAGATGTTCTCGAGCACCACGATCGCGTCGTCGACGACGACGCCGATCAGCAGCAGCAGGCCGAGCAGCGACATCTGGTTGAACGTGTACCCCATGAAGTACATGGCCGCGATCGCACCGAGCAGCGATACCGGGATCGCGGTCGCGATGATCAGCGTCGAGCGGAAGCTGCGCAGGAAGAACCAGACGACGAGGCCGGCAAGCACGGTGCCCTCGAAGAGGTGGTTCTCGAGCGCGGCGACGATCTTGCGGATCGGCGCCGAATCGTCGGTCGAGACCTTGACCACGAGGCCGGCCGGCAGTTGCGGGATGATCTGCGTCTCGAGCCGCTGCTGGATGTCGTCCACCAGCCGCACGGTGTTGTAGTTGCTGACCTTGACGATGCCGATGCCGACGGTCGGCACGCCGTTGAAGCGGATGATCTGGCGATCGTCGGCGAGCCCGTCCTCGATCTCGCCAACGTCCTTGAGCTGCACCGGGGCTCCGTCGGCGTAGCGGACGATCATTTCGCCGAGCGCCTCGGGACTGTGGAACTCGAGGTCGAGCTTGATCAGGTTCTCGCCGGGTCCGCTCACCAGGAAGCCGCCCGGCAGCTGCACGTGCTCGTTGCGGAATGCGTTGCGCACGTCCTGCGCCGTGACGCCGAGCGCCGCCATGCGGTCGAGGTCGAGGTTGACCCGGATGTTGCGCCGCCGCTCGCCGCCGATGATCACCTGGCCCACGCCGTCGATGGTCTCCAGGCGTTTCTTGATGACCTGCCGCGCGTACTGGTTCAGCTGCTGCGTGGTGCGGTCGCCCTGCAGCGCAAGCCACATCACGGGCGATGCGCCCACCTCCACCTTGAGCACGACGGGCGGGTCGGCGTCGTCGGGTAACTGCCGTAGCACCTGGTTGACCTTGGCCTGCGTCTCCGAGAAGGCGACGTCGATGTCCTTCGACAGGTTGAAGGTCAGCACCACCGAGGAGACGCCCGGCGAGGATCGCGACTGGATGAAGTCGATGCCAGGCACGCTGTTGACCGCAGTCTCGATGATGTTCGTGATGCTCGAATCGACGACGTCCGGATTGGCGCCGGGCAGCACCGTCGTGATCGAGATGACCGGGAACTCAATGCGCGGGAACCGGTCGACGCCGATGCGCTGGTAGGCCACCAGGCCGAACAGCACGAACACGGCGCTCGCCATGAAGGCGAGCACGTGCCGTTTGACGGAAAGTTCTGCGAGTTTCATGGCGAGTGCGGCCTCAGTCCGCTGCGCGGATCGTCACCAGCGCACCGTCCGTCAGGAACCCGGCGCCCGAGACCACGACGGTCTCGCCCGGCTCGACGCCGCCGAGGATCTCGGCTTTTTCGACGGTCCGCAGCCCGACCGGAACCTTGCGCTCCGCGACCTTGTCGCCCGTCACGATGTACACCACTTCGCCCGCCGGCCGGCGCACGACGCTCGCGGTCGGCACGACCACTCCCTCGCGCGACGCGAGCACGACGCGGGCCGTGACGGTGCCGCCGGGCGGCCAATCCGAGCCCGGCGGCAGATCGACCAGCGCCTCGAGTGCACGGTTGTTCGTGCCCACCATGGGACGCACCTCCGCGATCGTCGCGGTCAGCGATGCGCCGGGCCGGGCCGGCTGGTCCAGCGTCACCACGAGCCCGGTACGCAACTGGCCCGAGAGTCGCTCCGGGAACGGCAGCACGGCGCGCAGCCGGTCCACGCCGACGATCGTGACGATCGGCGTGCCAGGAGAAACGAAATCGCCGACCGAAATCAGCCGTCGCTCGACGATCGCGTCCGCCGGACTCCGGATGCGCGTGCGGTCGAGCCGGTACTCGGCCTCGGCGAGGCGGGCCCGCGCGTCGTTCAGTTCCGCCTCGCGCGCGCTCTGCTGGGCAATCGCTTCCTCGAGCATGCTTTCCGAGACGGCCTTGGAGCGGAGTTCCTCGTAGCGCTTGACGGTGCGCGACTGGTTCGCGAGCAATGCTTCGAGCCGCTCGACGCTCGCGCGGGCCGAGGCCACCGCAAGACGCTGCGGCTCACCGTCGAGCTCAGCGAGCACTTGGTCCCGCTTGACGACGCTGCCGCCGTCCACGTGCAGACGGACGACGCGCCCGGAGGTTTCGGCCGCCAGCGCCGGCATCGAGGTCGCCTCGAGCCGTCCGACGGTGGTTTCGACGGCCTGCAGCGGTTCCCGGGTCGCCTCGGCGACGGTGACGGGCGTCTTGCGCAAGATCTGCTGGCTGTCGTCGTCATTGCTGCGGCATCCGGGCGCCACAGAGACGACGACGAGCAAAGCGAGCGCGACGGGGCGAAACGAGCGATTCATGACGATTCCTTACCGCCCGGTTCGGCGCCGGGCGCGAGTCCGAAGTACAGCAGCCGCGCGAGCTCGGCGGCATAGGCGTCGGTGGAGGCCGCGACGGCGAGATCCGGATTGCGCCGCACCAGTGCCGAGGTCTGGAACACGAACCAGCTCGAGCAGAGCAGCAGGAAGACTGCGAGCCCGGGGTCGGCATCGGCCCGTACGCTGCCGCTGGCCTGGCCGCGACGGAGCGCCTCGACCAGCAGCGAGAAGTTGCGCGACATCTCGCCGCTCACCAGGTCATCGCCTGTCCCGGCGTCACCACTGAGCATCTCGCGCGCGATCAACCGCATGGTGCCCTGCATCCGGGTGAGCCGCTCGAGGTGCGCTGCGGCGAAATCGCGCAGGCGGCCCTGCACGTCGCCCTCCGCATCGAGCAGTGGGAGCAGCTGCTCGCGGAAGCCGGCGAATGCGTCGCCGACCAGCGACTCGTAGAGCTGCCGCTTGTTGCGGTAATGGTGGAACACCGTGGCCTTGCTGACCCCGGCGGCCGAGGCAATGTCGGCCATCGATGTGCCGGCGAACCCTCGGTTCGCAAAGAGGCGGCGCGCCGCGGTCTCGATGCGTCTGGCCCCGGGCGCATGCGGGCGGGGACGGCGGGTGGGAGCGGCCATTGGCGGATCCTAGCACTGACCGATCGGTCGGTCAGCTGCGGGCTTGCCACTTTCCCGGATTGCGCCCCCCCGTTGAGCGGCGCACCGTACAAACAGGCCCCAGGCAAGGGGAGGTCAACATGAGCCGAATCCGGATCGTCGTCGCCGACCAGGCGGAAGCTTTCTTCTACGATCTGCCGTCCCTGCAGGCGGCACCGCGCGAGGTCGCGCATATCTCCGATCCCGCAGCGCACCTGCACAACCGCGACCTCGTGAGCGACCGGCCGGGCCGCAGCTACGAGAGCGTCGGTGGGGCGCGGCACGCGATTGCCCGCGAGAACGACCCGCGGCAGCTCGAAGCCGTGCGGTTCGCGCGGCGCATCGCGAGGCGCCTCGACGCGGCGCGCCGCAAGGACGAGTTCGAGGAGCTGATCGTGGTCGCGGGGCCGCCGTTCCTCGGACTGGTGCGCAAGGAGTTGTCGCGGCCGACCCGTGCCCGGGTCGTTCACGAGATCCGCAAGGACCTCGTGCACAGTCCGGTCGAGGCGCTGCGCCGGCACCTGCCCGAATCCGCCGCCGAGCTCCGCCCCGAGTAAACGTGCGTCCCACGCCTGCGCCCGCGCGGCGGGCGTGCCGGGCGAACTGTGACGGATCTCGCGCAGGCCGGCGCTGCTTTGGTGCATCGTGCTCGTCGGCGCATACTTCGCGCCAGTTGAGCACCGGGAATTGAGGCGCCGCACGGTGCGGCCGGGCCGCGGTTCTCGGCGTGCGGGAGTCGACGCGCGGCTATGAAAACCGTCCTGCTGGCCTACGAACGCGACCAGGATCTCGCGGCGATCGAAACGCTGTTGCAGACCCGTGGCCACCGCGTACTCAAGACCCATTCCGGAGTCGAGGCGCTCGAGACCGCGCGTCGCGACACACCTCACGTCGTCGTGAGCGACGTGCTGCTGCCCAAGCTCGACGGGTTCGCGCTGTGCCGCCGCATTAAGGAAGACCCATTGCTGCAGCACTTGCCTGTGCTGCTGCTGTCGTTCCGGGTGGAGGGCCCCAAGTACGAGGCGTTCGCGGCGGAGGTCGGCGCCGACCGGTTCCTGCCGCGCGGCTCCAAGCTCGAGCACCTCGCCGATGCCATCGACGAGCAGGCGCCGGGCTCGGGCACGGTGCGGATGCCTGCGCTGGTTCCGGAGCTGCTGGAGCGCCGCGAGCAGGATCGCCGCCGTCTCGTCGATCTCGAGCGCCACCTCAGGGATCTCGAGGCGGCCAACAAGCAGCTCGAAGTCGCCGAGCGCGTCGCGCGTGAACACGCCGAGCGGGAGACGCGCGAGCGACTCGGCGTCGCGGCGGCCGATGCCGCCAGGATCCGTGAACTGCAGGCCCGGGTGCAGGAACTCGAGGCGCGCCAGCAGCAACTGAGCCAGGCCGAGACCCAGGCCCGCGGCGCCGCAGAGGAATCGCGTGCCGAGCTCGCGCGCATCGGCGTGCTCGAGGCGCGGCTCGCCGAACTGCAGACGAACCGTGCCCGCGCGCAGGCCGCGGCGGCCGACGCGGAGCGCGCTTTCACGTCGCAGCCGGTGCCGACCTGGCTGTCCGACATGGAGACGCACGAGATCCGGTCGGTCAGCGACTCGGCGGCGGCGCTGTTCGGCATCGTGCCGGAGCGGCTCGTCGGCCGCTCGATCGTCGACCTGCTGCCGGGCTATCAGCCGGGTGACGATCCGGAACGCGTCGTGGACGTCGCGCTGGAGTGCACCGACGGTTCGTCCGCCGTCCTCGAATTGCAGCGACAATCCGTCTCGTTCGCTGGTCGGGCATGCTGGCTCACCGCGGCGCGTGACGTCACCAGTGAACGAGCCGCCCGTGCGGCTCACCGGCAGGCGGCGCTGCATGCCGTCGCGCTGCAGGAGTCGCCGCTCGGGACTTGCCTCGCGGACAGCGAGGGGCGGCTGCAGTATGCAAACGCGGCTTTCCTCAGGCTGGTCGGCCTCGAGGCGGACCAGGTGTCCTCGAGTTCGCTGCGTGGGTTCGAGGTCGCGAAGGACGGCGACGCGACCATCCGCAGCGTTGCGATCGGCAGCGGCGGCCAGCTCGTCCGTGATGGCCAGTGGCGGCGGCCCGACGGCTCCGTATTCGACGTTGAGACGACCGCCGCGGCCGCCGAGGGCCTCGAGGGCGTCCGGGTGGTCACCGTGCGTGACGTTTCGAACCGCAACCGGGCGGCGCAGCGTGCCGCGCGCGACCAGCGTTGCACCTTCGGCGTCCTCGACCTGACACAGCGCGCCCACTCGCTCACGGAAACCGAGATCCTGGCGCACGCGCTCGAACTCGCCGGGGATCTCACCGGCAGTCGGGTGACCTGCGCGTTCCTCGCGCTGCCTGAGGCGGGGCAGCTCGAGCTGGCCGCGATCCGGGGCGAGGGCGTCGGTGACAGCCAGGATCTCTCGGTGCTGACCCGTTGGCGCGGCGCCCCGCCGGCGGACACCGCGTTGCTCGAATGCGCAGGCAGCCAGCGTCTGGTCATGCGCGACGCCGCAGAGGGCACGGGCGTGCTCCGGCAAGCCGGCTTGCCGGGCTCGCTGCAGCGGCAACTCTGCGCGCCGATGCTCGACGGCGGCCGCCTCGCCGGAGTGTTGCTGCTCGCGGACAAGCCGCAGCCGTTCGACGACGACGATGCGAGGCGCACCGAGCAGATTGCCGAGGGCCTGTGGCGCGTGCTGCGACGCCGCCGGTCCGACGCGGAAGTCGTCAGCGCGATGGACCACATGGAACGGGTGATGCTTGGCGTCATCGACTCGCTGGCGGTGCTTGCAGAGTCGCAGGACGCGTGCAAGACGGGACGCGCGAAGCGCGTGGCCGACCTTGCGGCGGGCATCGGCATGGCACTCGGCCTGCCCGGGCACAGCGTGCGCGGGTTGCGTGTCATGGGCCAGATGATCGACGTGGGTATGCTGCAGATTCCGCGGGAGGTGCTCTGGCGGCCGGGCCAGCTTGCGGTCGCGGAGTTCGAACTCGTCAAGACCCATGTCGAGCGCGGTTACGAGACCCTGCGCCAGATCGACTTTCCGTGGCCCGTCGCCGAAGTCGTGCGCCAGCACCACGAGCGGCTCGACGGTTCCGGCTATCCGCGCGGACTCAAGGGCGAGGAGATCCTGCTCGAGGCGCGCATCGTCGCGGTCGCGGATGCGGCCGAGGCCATGCTGGCGCCGCGCCCGCAGCGGGCCGCGCTGCCGCTGGCCGCGTGCATCGAGGAACTTCAATCGCAGGCAGGTCGCCGGTACGATGCACGGGTCGTCAAGGCCTGCGTCAAGCTGTTGCGCGAACGCGAATCACGAGCGGAAGGCGAGAAGTCCGTCGGCCAGCGGATCGCCTGAGGCGAGCGAATGCAGTTGGAGTTCTTCGGCGCGGCCGGCGAGGTCACCGGCTCGTGCCACATATTGACCGTGGGCGGCCGCCGCCTGCTGCTCGACTGCGGCATGATCCAGGGCGGCGCGACCGCCGATGAGCGCAATCGGGCGCCGTTCCCGTTCGATGCGGCGCAGGTCGACGCAGTGATCCTGAGCCACGCCCACATCGACCACTGCGGGCGCCTGCCGTTGCTGCGCAACCGCGGCTTCCGCGGCCCCGTCTATGCCAACCCCGCCTGCCGCGACCTCGTGCGCATCCTGCTTGCCGACGGCGCGACGATGGCGGAGCGCGATGCCGAGCGCGAGAATCGCAGGCGGCAGAAGGCCGGCGACGCGCGGCGGGTCGAGCCGCTCTATACGCTCGAGGACGCGCAGGCCGTGCTCGCGCTCTTCCGCACCGTCCGCTACGGGCATGCGATGGAGGTGTTGCCTGGCGTCGAACTCGTGTTTCGCGATGCGGGTCACATCCTCGGCTCGGCCAGCGTCTGGCTGCGCCTGCGCGAGGGCGATCTCGAGCGGCGGCTGGTCTTCAGCGGTGACGTCGGGCAGTTCGACACCCCGATCCTGCGCGACCCCGAGGCGGGCCCCGCCGCCGATCTCGTGCTGATGGAGAGCACCTACGGCGACCGCAGGCACCGCGATCGCGACGCGACCCGGGAGGAGTTCGGCTCGATCCTGCGCGCGGCGCGCGACGACGGCGGCAACGTGCTGATCCCCGCATTCGCGGTCGGGCGCAGCCAGGAAATCCTCTACGAGCTCGCGACGCACTTCGAGGCCTGGTCGCTCTCCGACTGGCAGATCTTCCTCGACAGCCCGATGGCGATCGAGGCGACCGAGGTCTACTGGAAGCACGCCAACCTGTTCGACGAGGAAGCCCAGGACTGGCACCTGCGGGCGCGCAGCCTGCCGCCGCTGCCGAACCTGAAACTGAGCCGCACGGCGGACGAATCGATGGCCATCAACAAGATCTCGCATGGCGCGATCGTGATCGCTGGCAGCGGCATGTGCACCGGCGGGCGCATCGTGCACCACCTCAAGCACAATCTCGGCCGGCCCGAGTGCGACATCGTCTTCAGCGGCTTCCAGGCCCAGGGCACGACCGGCCGTGCGATCGTCGACGGCCGCGAGGTCGTGCGTATTCACGGCGAACCGATCACGGTCGCTGCTCGGGTCCACACGCTGGGCGGATTCTCTGCGCACGGTGACCAGCAGGACCTGCTGCGCTGGTATGAAGGGATCCCGGGTCGTCCGCCCGTCTGGCTGGTGCACGGTGAAAGCCAGGCAGCTGCCGGGCTGCGCGACGCGCTTCAGGCGAAGGGTGTCCGCGCCGAAGTCGCCGTTTCCGGACTCACGCTCGACCTCGGGGCCGCCGCGTGAAGCGGGCGCTCGCGGGCGCGGTCAATGCCCGCCCGCACGAGCTCGGTGGCGCGCTCGCCGCGTTCGCGACGGCCTTCACGATGTTTTCGGCCTATGCGATCCTGCGTCCGATCCGCGAGACGATGGGCATCACCTCCGGCTTGCAGACATTGCCCGCGCTCTTCTGGGGAACATTCGCCGGCATGCTGCTAGTGCAGCCCGTGTACGGCTGGCTCACGTCCCGCTACCGGCGCTCGGCGTTCCTGCCGTGGGTCTACCTGTTCTTCGTGCTGAACATCCTCGGGTTCTACGCGTGGTTCAACCTGCAGGAAGACCATACCTGGATCGCGCGCGCCTACTTCATCTGGGTCAGCGTGTTCGTGCTGTTCGTGGTCGCCGTCTTCTGGAGCCTGATGGCGGACGTGTTCAGCCGCGAGCAGGCCGGAAGACTGTTCGGTTTCGTCGCGGCCGGGCTGAGCACGGGCGGGCTCTTCGGGCCGTTTCTCGGCGCCCGGCTGGCGCAGCCGATCGGCACGATCAACCTGCTGCTGGTCTCTGCCGCGCTGCTGACGGTTTCGCTCGGCTGCATGATGCTGGTGCTGCGCTGGCACCGGCGGCACGGCGAGAATACCGCGCCGGGCGAGGACCGCGACGCGCAGCTTGGCGGCACCGCGCTCGCCGCCTTCCGGCAGGTGGCGCGTTCGCCCTACCTCGCGCTGATCGCGCTGTTCGTGTTCCTGCTGACCTGGGTCTCGACGTTCCTGTACCTCGAGCAGCAGGCGATGGTCGCCGAGGTATTTGCCGATCGCGACTCGCGGACGGCCTTCTTCAACCGACTCGACTTCTGGGTCCAGGCGGGCTCGTTGACGATGCAGCTGTTCGTATTCGGGCGGCTGTTCCGTTGGTTCGGCTTTCGCGCGCTGATCGTCTCCGTGCCCGTGCTGATGGCGCTCGGATTCGCCGCGCTCGCGCTGTTCCCGACGTTCGCGGTGCTGGTCGCGGTGATGGCGGTGCGTCGCATCGGCGAGTACTCGATCACGCGCCCGTCGCGCGACACGCTCTACACCGTGGTGACTCGCGAGGAGCGCTACAAGGCCAAGAGCCTGATCGACACTTTTGTATACCGGGGCGGCGATGCCACCTCGGCCTCAGTGCACGCGCTGGTGAAGGCGACCTTCGGGTTCGGCCTGACCGGCATCGCCTGGTGCGGTGCCGGACTGGCGGCGTTGTGGGCCGTGGTCGCCTACGTGCTCGGTACGAAGCACGTGCAGCTCAACCCTCGACGTTGAAACGCAGCGTCACCGACGCGCGCTGCGGCACCGGCCGGCCATTGGCGACGCGTGGGCGGAAGCGCCACTGGCCGACAGCCGCCTTGGCGGCCGCTTCGAAGACGCCATGCGGCTCGGCTGCGACGATCTCGATGTCGCGGACCGACCCCGATTCCGTCACCGTATAGTCGATCTCGACCCAGCCCTCGACGCGATCGCGCAACGCTGTCCGCGGATAGACGGGCTCGGTCGCGGTGATCTGCTCCAGGTCCCGATCCGGGAGCCAGCCTGTCGCGTCGGTCGGCGTGGTCTGGTCGGGCGGCGCGACGACGGGTTCGGTAACCGATGGCGGCCTCACGTATCCCGCGGTCGGGTGACCTGTAGCGATCGGCGGGCCGAAGGTGTGGCTGGGTTCGCGGGTCGCGGTCGCCCGGGACGATTGCGCCGCCACCGGTGCCGCGACGATCGCAGCCGGCGGTGCTGCAGGCACTGGCGGTGGCGCGGGCGGTGCGGCAGGGGTTGCAGGCGCTGCCGCAGCGGTCGCGGGAATGGCTTGGGCGGGAGCCTCCGCCAGCGAGACCGGAGGTTCGGTCACTGGGGCCGGCGGCACTTCGAGTCGCGCCTGCAGCGCTCGCGCTGCCGCGTGGCCGGCATCGACCGCCAGCACTCGCTCGACCAGTCGGCGTGCTTCGTCCTCTTCCCCAGCCTGCGCTTTGCTGGTTGCCAGCGCCATCAGGCGAGTCGCAGTCTCGCCGAGCCCGGCGCGCGCTTCTGGATGGTCTGGACGCGCGAGCAAGACGGCTGCAAAGAGGTCGAGTGCATTGCGTCCCGGAGGGGCCTCGTAGCGCCCGGCCGCCAGCGCGGCGCGTGCACCCGAAAGCACGGGATCGGCAACCGGCTGCGCGGGCAGCGCGCGCGACGTGGCGTCTGGCGGCGTCGCGGCCGGGTGCGTTGCAGGACGGTCATCGAGCAACAGCGCGGCGAATAGCACCAGGAACAGCAAGAGACCTGCCGCGACGAACAGCCGGCCGCGCGGTTCGATTCGGGTGCTGGATTGGCCCGGTAACAGCAGCTGCGGTGCGAGCGCGTGGCCGCCGTGGCGCTCGACATGGCAGCGGATGGCCGCATTCAGGAACATCCCCGCCCGCTTCGGCGAGAGCGGCTTGTGCATGAACCGGTAGACGAGGCCGTCGCTGATCAGCCGCGCGAGCAACGCGACGTCGTCGCGGCGGCCCGCGACCACGATGACCACGTTCGGAAAACGCTCGACGATCTGCTCGACGAACGTCGCGGGCTGGGTGGAAAGGACCGACATGTCGATCAGCAGCACGCCGCAACGGCCGGTCAGCAACAGCTCGACGGACTCCTCCGCCGAGCGCGCACGCCACACCGGGTTGCGCTCGCCGACGGCAAGGCGGGTGGCCTCGAACAACGAGAGGTCTCCGGACAGCACGACGACGTCGACCAGCACCCCGGAGTCCGCGGCTGCAGACGAGTCGGAAGACGGGAACGCTGTGGTCTGGCGCTGCACCGTCGAATTGCGCACCAGTTGGTGCTGGCGGTCCATCGAATCTCCGCGGAAACCTGAGGCAATTCAAAGTTCCAGCGCCGCGCGGCGCGGATCTGGACCCGGTCTGGTGATGCGGTGCAGCAGCGATGCGGGACGCCCCTGACTCGACATAACCTGGACCTCAGAGCATGATCGCCGCGTGATTCACATCAGGCCGGGCCACCGGCTCACAGGCGGAGCATGAGGGAACCGGTCACGTTCACCTCGAAGGTCGCCATCGAGCATCGCCCGACGCTCGAGCGGCTGCTCTTTTTCAATGGCTGCCAGGGTCGCGTCGCGCGTGGCATCGTCGATGTGATCGACCGCTACGGACCGCCGGAGATCCAGCCGGATGGCGAGTGGTTGCGGGTGCGGCTCGCGGGCCTCGCGGACGTCCAGTCGCTGTTTGCAGCCGAGACCACGACCGGCCGGCCGATCGGCGTCGCCGTGTACATGCGCGCGGACCTCGAGCACGTCACCGTGCTGCACCTCGGCCTGAGCGAGGAGTACTGCGCCGGCGGCGAACGCGAAGGACTCAACCTGCTGCTCCGTCTGATGAAGGAGATCCGGCGTTCCTCGCGCCGGGTCAAGGGTGTGCGTCGCCTGAGCGTGCTCTATGGCACGCAGCGGTCGCGCGTTCAGGCCTGATCAGCGAGCGGCGGTCGGCGGCTCGCCGAGCAGATCCGCGATCATCCTGCGCACCGCGCGCACCTGCGGGCCGGCCTGCGTCGCATACGCCTCGCCCTCGTATCCCCACCAGTCCCAGCAGCCGTTCGGGTTGAGCGGCTGGAAGCTCGGCTCGATCTGTGGGAACAGCAGCACGACGCGGTTGGTCTCCGCGATCTCGAGGTAGCCCGCGCGCTGCACGAACTGGTCACCGACGAACGAAGCGCCCTGCTTGCAGCCGTGGAACACGACGTGCAGGCGGCACGTGGCCGCCGCACCAGCCTTGCAGGCCGCGGGCACGTACAGCCAGCCGTCCTCCGCGAGCGCCGCGCTGCCGGACGATGCCGAGTAAGGCCTCTGGTCGAACTCCGCCAGGCCGTCTGGACGCGCTTCGCTGCCGTCGACGAACGGGCCGTACAGGTGCTCGAGCAGCCCCCGGGCGCCGTCCAGCCCGCAGTTGCCGACGAACGGCGACTCGCTGGCGGCGCACGCCGGTGCGGCGGCGGTGCGCGTCGGGAACGTATGTCCGGCTTGCGGATGCTCGATGCGAACCACCTGTTCCGGGCTCACGAGCGCGTGGTAGTACGCCTCGAGGGCGTCGACGACCGACGCGTGCACCACCGGATCGGCGGCGCCGTGGAAGATCCAGACGCGGTCATCGGCGAGGCCGGCAATCGGATCGATGGCGCCGTCGAGCCCGAGCTGGCTCGTCGTCTCGAGGAGCCGCGCAGTCGGAATCTGCTCGTCGCCCTGCATGCAGCGGCCGAGGGCATGCCGCAGCGACGCCTCCGCGCAGAGGTACGGGCCGGCCGCGACGATGCCGGCGCCCCGCACGAGCGCCGAGTGCGCGACGTGAAACTGCACGGCCATGTAACCGCCGGCCGAGATGCCGGAAACGGTGACCGCGTCCGGATCGAGCGGTAGCTGCGGCAGCCGCGCCGCGGCTGCAGCGGGTTCCTCGGTGCGCCCGCACGCCGCCATCGCCATCAATCCCAGGGCCGCAACGATCAGTCCGATGTTCTTCACTATCCGCTATCCGCTGTTCACTATCCGCTATTGCGCCGTCCAGCCGCCGTCGACCGCGATCCATTGCCCCGTGACGTTGCGGGCCGCGTCGCTGGCCAGGAACTCGACGATGCCGCCGAGTTCCTCGATCGTGACGAACGCGTGCTTCGGCATCGGCTTCAGCATGATCTCGTCGACGATCTGCTGCTCCGGCAGCGCGTGGGCCCGGGCCTGGGACGCGATCTGCGCGTCCACGAGCGGCGTGCGCACGTAGCTCGGGCACACGGTGTTGATCGTGATGTCGGTGTCGGCCGTCTCGAGCGCGATCGTTTTGGAAAAACCGATCAGCCCGTGCTTCGCCGCGACGTAGGCGCTCTTGTAGGGCGAGGCGACCAGCGAGTGGATCGAGCCGACGTTGACGATGCGGCCGAACCCGCGCCGGCGCATGCCGGGCAGGGCCGCGCGGGTCAGCATTGCCGCGCCGGTCAGCATGACCGCGACCAGCAGTTCCCAGCGCTCGCGCGGGAACTCCTCGAGCGGCGCGACGTGCTGCAGTCCGGCGTTGTTCACCAGCAGCTCGGGACCGTCTGGTTCGAGCGCCGCGACAGCCGCGTCGATGTCCGTGGCGGAGGTCACGTCCAGCCGCAGCGGCGTTGCGTCGAGTCCGCGATTGCGCAGCATGGCCGCGGCGGCCTCGACGCTCGCCGCGTCGAGGTCGGTGAGGCAAACGGCGTGGCCGTGCTCGGCGAGGTGCGTCGCGATGCCGAGGCCAATGCCGCTGCCGGCGCCGGTCACGAGCACGCGCATGCTCCGGACGTTCATCGCTTCGTCTTCCGGCGCGCCGGGCGCTTCGCATTGTTGATGCGCCCGGTCTCCGCGAACGTGAGCGTGAGCGCGCCCGACAGGAAGTGGTACGCCCAGTACAGGTCGCGCTCGTCGCAGTCGGGCAGCGCGCGGCGGATCGCCTCGATGAACCGCTGCACGACCGGGTCGAACGTCCTGGTCATCAGCACGTCGGACGCGAGCGCGCGCCACTGCGCCGGGGCGGCGCGGCGGGCCGTCGCCATCGCATGCTCGCTGTCTTCATGGCACCTTTCTTTTTGCGCTGCGGCGCGCTGATTCTGGTCAACTACGCGCCGGCGTGCAACGAGTGTTGAGAACTACGACAAGGACTTGGACGGGTCATCGAACAGATCATGCAGACGCATCCCGACGTCGCGGTGATTGCGGTGCCGAGCGAGCCGTGGGGCGAGACGCCGCTCGCGCTCGTCGTCTGGGCCAACGAGCGCGTCGGCCGGCAGCAGCGTATCGGCGGCGTCGTGCTGCGGGACTCGCTGCCCCGCAGTCCGAATGGCAAGATCCTCAAGCGCGAACCGCGCGCGCAATACGTGCGCGTATGAATCGCACGGCAGGGGGAGCGATTGAACGTCAGTGACTGGCAGGACCGGTATTTCGCCTCCGCCGACGGCCTGAGGCTCTATTACCGCGACTACGCTGCGCTCGAGGCGGGCCGCGTCCCGGTTCTTTGCCTGCCGGGACTCACGCGCAACTGCCGCGATTTCGAACCCACGGCACTGCGCCTGCGGCACACGCGTCGCGTCCTGAGTCCCGACCTGCGCGGGCGCGGCCGCTCGCAGCACGACCCGAACTGGCAGAACTACCATCCGGGCACCTATCTCACCGACATCGCGCGGCTGCTCGAGCATGCCGGGGTCCAGCGTGTGGTCCTGCTGGGGACGTCGCTCGGCGGCATTCTCTCGATGCTGCTCTGTGCGACGGCGCCACGATTGCCGGCGGGGGTGATCCTGAACGACATCGGCCCCGAGGTGGCCGCGGAAGGCCTGCAGCGGATCTCGAGTTACGTCGGCCGCAGCGCCCCGGTAAGCAGCTGGGACGAGGCGGCTGCGCAGATGCGCGCGACCTATGGGCTGGCCATGCCGGACGCGAGCGACGAGGACTGGCGCGCGTTCGCCCGCCGCAGTTACACGGAGGTGGACGGCGCGCCGCGGCTCGATGTCGATCCGGGCATCGGCGAGGCCGTTCGGGCCGCCCCGGCCGGCGCCGCGCCGGATCTGTGGCCGGTCTACGCCGCGCTGCAGCCCCTGCCGGCGCTGGCGATTCGCGGCGAGGTGTCGGACGTGCTCTCCGAAGAGACTTTCGGGCGGATGGCGCGCCTGAAGCCCGATCTCGTCCGCGTCACCGTCGCTCGACGCGGCCACCCGCCATTGCTCGACGAGCCCGAGTGCGTCGCTGCAATCGATCACTTCCTCGCGCAGCTGCCCTGACCGCCGTGGCACTGGAATGGATCGGCCTGCTCGGCGGACTCGCGCTGCTGCTGTTTCCCCGCTGAGCGGGGGCCGGGGTCAACGCCCCAGTGCGCGGGGCGGTATCATGGCCGTTCTTGCATAACGTCAATACGTCATTGCTGGCATTCCTGGCGCTCGGCGGTCTTTGCGTCGCGACGTTGCTGGCGCTGCTCGCGCCGCTCGGCTGGCCGTTCGAGCTCTTCGCGCACTTCCGCCCGCAGTACGCAGTGACTGCGGCGCTGCTGGCGGTGCTCCTCGCGTGGCGGCGACGAGCCGCCGTAGCCGGGATCGCGCTGGTGCTCGCGTTTTGGAACGGGCTGCCGATCGTGCAGCGGGCGCTCGCTGAGTCGCCGTCCTTCGCCTGCACCGGGCCGGCTTTCACCGTGGCCACGGTGAATCTCCAGTATTCGAACCGGCTCCAGCAACCCGTCCTCGACTGGCTCGCAGAGAATCCTGCCGACCTCATCGTCGTCCAGGAATTGACCAGCGCATGGGCGCAGGCCCTCGCCGGCAGCGAGGCTCATCCGCACCGCTTCCTGCTGACCCGTGAGGATCCCTACGGGATCGGGGTGCTCAGCCGCTGGCCGCTCGAGTCCGCCGGCGCGATCGATCTCGCCGGGGACGGCCTGCCGTCGGTCGAGGGCATCGTCGAGATCGACGGACGGCGCATTCGATTCCTCGGCCTGCACACGCACTGGCCGGTACTGCCGGAGGTCGCGCGAATGCGGGACGCCGCGTTGGGGCAGGCCGCCGGTATCGCCCGCGACTCGGACTTGCCGGTGACCCTGCTCGGTGACCTGAACCTCACCCCCGATTCACCGGTGTTCGCCCGCCTGCTCGACGAATCCGCGCTGCGGGACGTCGTGAGCGGCCGGCGCTGGCGCCCGACCTGGCAGGCCGGCTTCTGGCCCCTCGCGCTGCGGATCGATCACGTCCTCGTCTCGCCGCAGCTGTGCGTCGAGGCCGTCGAAGTCGGTCCGTCGATCGGCTCGGACCACCGGCCGGTCATCGCGCGACTCAGGCTGGCTCGATGATCTCGGCCGGCAGCGTCTCGCCGGTGGGCGGCGGGAACTCCCGGCAGCACTCGAGCAGCCAGCCGCGGAACCGGACGACCTTGGGCAGCGAGAAATGCTCGGGCGGGGCGACCAGGAACCAGGCGCTGTGCTGCTGGACGCTCGGCAGCATCGGTCGCACCAGCCGGCCGGCGGCGAGGTCAGCGGCGACGAGCGACCAGCGCGCGAGCGCGACGCCCTTGCCTTGTTCCACTGCGGTCAGCGTCGCCGAGGAGTCCTCGGCCAACGGCACCGTCTCGGCCCGCGTGGTGTCGCCGCCGACCCGACGCAGCCAGTCCACCCAGGGTTCGGCGCGGCTGTGGATCAGCGGGTAACGGGCGAAATCGGCGAGCGTTTCGATCGGGCCGAGCCTGGCGAGCAGCGCCGGACTGCAGACCGGAAAGACCCACTCGTCGAGCAGCCGCTCGGACTTGAGCCCGGCCCACTGGCCCGAGCCATAGAGGATCGCCGCGTGGAAATCGTCCCGGCTGAAATCGAGCGCGGCCCGCGCCGGGCCGAAGCGCACCTCGATCTCCGGGTGCTGCCGCGTGAACTCGCCCAGCCGGGGCAGCAGCCAGCGCTGCAGGAATTCGCTCGGTACGCTCAGGTTCAGCATGCCGCCGACCCGTTCGCGGCGGATGCGGTCCACGGCGCGGCGCAGCTCCTCGAGCCCGCGGCGGATGCCGGGCAGCAGCTCGGCGCCCTCCTGGGTCAGCGCGACCGCACGGGTGTGGCGGCGGAACAGCGGCACGCCGATGTCCGCCTCGAGCGCCTTCACCTGCGCGCTGACGGCCGCGGTCGTGACGCCGAGTTCGCGCGCGGCCGCCGTGAAGCTCAAGTGCGTCGCGACGGCCTCGAAGACCCGCAAGGCGTTCAGCGGCAGACGGTCGGTGGCAGCTTTCATCGCCAGTCCAAGATTAATCAGGGCTTAACAATACGCACGGGATTCCGGCGATGCAAGGCGTACCCGGCCCGTCTATTGAGGGAAACTGAAAACAGGAGCGGGCTCGTTTAAGCTGTCGAAATGCCGTCGCAAGCCCTGTTCCCAACGTTGGTCTACAAGGCGCCGTTGCAGGCGTCCGGCTGGAGGTCGTTCAACGATCGGCTGCTGCTCGAGTGCCGGCAGTACCGCGAGGACGATACTGCCGGCCAGGCCTGGTCCGCCAGCCGCTACCCGGGCGGCTATACCTCGTACGGCTCGCTGAGCCGGATGCACACGATCTCGCCGACGTTCGCGCTGCTGGAGCGCAAGTTGCGCCGGCACGTGAACCGGTTCGCGCGGTCGCTCGAATTCGACCTCGAGGGACGCGAGCTCGCGATGACCGACTGCTGGATCAACATCATGCCGCGCCAGGTGGTCCATAGCCTGCACCTGCACCCGCTGTCGACGATCAGCGGCACCTACTACGTGCGCACGCCGCGCGGCGCGCCGGGCATCAAGTTCGAGGATCCGCGGCTGGACCGGTTTATGGCCGCCCCGCCACGCAGATCCGATTGCCGGCCCGAGAACCGCCCCTGGGTCACGGTGCCGGCGGACGCGGGCACGGTCGTGCTGTTCGAGAGCTGGTTGCGACACGAGGTGCCGCCGAACCCGGTGACTGCCGAGCGGGTCAGCATCAGCTTCAACTTCAACTGGTTCTGAGCGGGTCGCCGGTCCGCCCGAAACCACTCGGGTGAGCGGCGCGAATGAGCGGGCAGCCACGGAGAAACCATATGCTCACGGCCCGCCATTCGGGCGTGTTCGCGCTCGTCCTCATGCTGTCCGCCTGCTCCTCAGCGCCCACGATTCCCGTCGCCGAACGCGTCGACCTCGAACGTTTCATGGGGGACTGGTACGTGATCGCGAACATCCCGACCTCGGCTGAGAAGGGCGCGCACAACGCCGTCGAGTCCTATCGGCTCGACAAGGACGGCTCGATTGCGACGACCTTCACGTTCCGTGAGGGATCTTTCGACGGACCGGAGAAGGTGATGCGACCGCGCGGCTTCGTCCGCGACCGGGAATCCAGTGCGGTCTGGGGCATGCAGTTCTTCTGGCCGATCAAGGCTGAATACCTGATCGCCCACGTGGACGAGGACTACACCGAGACCATCATCGCCCGCAGCCGCCTCGACTACGTCTGGGTCATGGCGCGGACGCCGCAGATTCCCGCAGCGGACTTCGAACGGCTGCGCCAGCAGGTTGCGGACCTCGGGTACGATGTGAACAAGCTGCAGAAAGTACCACAGCGCTGGTGAAGGCCGGCCGGGTGGTACGCCGCGCAACGAGGACTTCGTCGATGAAACGCAGAATCATGGGTTTCCTGTTTGCCGCGCTCGTCTCGGCGGGGGGGCTTGCGGTCGAGCCCGTGCTCGTCCCGGTTTCTCCGGAGGCCCTGCTCGAGCGGCAGAAGAAAGGCGACGATTCCACGTTCGTGCTCGACGTGCGCAGTCCCGAGGAATACGCGACTGGTCACGTGCCGGGGGCCGTGAACATTCCCTACGACCAGATGGCGTCCCGGGTTGCCGAGGTGCCGAAGGACAAGGATGTGGTGCTGTACTGCCGCAGCGGTCGTCGGGCTGGAATCGCGGCTGAGGTGCTCGCCAGCCAGGGCTACGAACGGCTGCAGCATCTCGAGGGTGACATCGTCGCCTGGGCGGACAAGGGTCGACCGGTCGAGACGCCAAAGGATCCGGCGGCCTGTGTCGCGGCGCTGACGGCCGGCCAGCCCGCCGAGCCGGCCTGCTTGGCCCCCTGACCGGGACTCAGCCCGCAAGCGCCTGGTCGAGATCGGCGACCAGGTCGGCAGGGTGCTCGAGCCCGATCGACATCCGGATCAGGTTCGGGGGCGTCTGGCTTAGGGGCCCCTCCATCGACGCGCGATGCTCGATCAGGCTCTCCACGCCGCCGAGGCTAGTCGCGCGAGTGAACAGCCGCACCCTCGACACGACGTCCAGTGCTCCCGCAGCCCCGCCTGGCACCTGCACTGACACGACGGCGCCGAAGCCGCCGCGCATCTGGCGCGCCGCCAGCGCGTGACCCGGATGGGCCTCGAGGCCCGGGTAGTACACACGCTCCACGCGCGGGTCTGATTCGAGGAACCGGGCCACCGCGGCGGCGTTCGCCGACTGGGCGCGCACGCGCAGCGGCAAAGTCGCGAGGCTGCGCAACAGCAGCCAGCAGTCGAACGGCGAGGGCACGCCACCGCCCGTGGACTGGAATTCCCGCAGCCGGGTGAGCACCGGGCCCGCTTCGCGCACGACGACGATGCCGCCGAGCACGTCGCTGTGGCCGCCCAGGTATTTCGTGCTGCTGTGCATGATGAGGTCCGCGCCATGCGCGAACGGCTGCTGCAGGACCGGGCTCGCGAACGTGTTGTCGCAGCAGAGCAGCGCGCCGCGCGCGTGCGCAAGCTCGGCAAGGGCCGCGAGATCGCTGATCCGCAGCAGCGGATTCGACGGCGTTTCCACCCAGAGCAGCGACGCGCCCGGCTCGAGCACGCGCTCGACCGCGCCGAGATCGGTGGTGTCGACGAACTCGGTGCGCACGCCCCATTGCGGTAGGATCGCGCGCAGTTGCTTCGCGGTGCCGTGGTAACAGTCCGACGAGCAGACGATACGGCCGCCGGGCAACCCGAGCGTGAAGGCCGCGAGCGTCGCCGCCGATCCGGAGGCGAATGCGACCGCTTCACTGCCGCGCTCGAGCGCCGCAACCGCTTGCTCAAGTGTCGCCCGGTTCGGATTGCCGCTGCGGGAGTACGAGTAGCCGTGAGCGTAGCCCCCATCGGCACCGCGCTCGAACGTCGTCGAGAGCTGGATCGGCTCGCGCAGTGCGCCCGTCGCTGGATCGGGCGCGCGGCCCGCGTGTACTGCAGTCGTCTCGATCTTCATCGCGGCGGTTCGTGTTCCTGCAGTGCGACCACCAGCATTCCGGGCCCGCCGTGCACGCCCAGCGCGCTGCCGAGCGGCAGCAGCCGGCCCGACGTGACGTTGGCGCCGCTCAGTCGCTCGAGCAGCCACCGGCCGTCCGCCTCACAATTGGCGTGTCCGACCAGGATCCGGTAACTGCAGTCGTCGCGCATGCGCCGGCGGATGAACCGGGCGAACTTCTCGCGCAGGTGAGTACGCCCGAACAGCACGCCGCCGGCGGTGACCCGGCCCTTGCGGTCATTGTGCAGGACCGGCATCAGTTGCAGCCGGTCCGCGATGTTCTTGACCCAGCGCGGCACCCGGCCGCCGCGCACCGCATACTCCAGCGAGCCCACCAGACCGAACGTCTTGGTCTTCGACCGGATCCCGCGTGTCGCCTCGATGACCCGCGCCGCGTCGTAGCCGGCCTGCGCGCATTCCGCCGCGTACATCGCGACGAGGCCCTGGCCGACCGAGGCATTCATGCTGTCGATCACGGTGACCTTGCCGTGCGTGCTCACCCGCCCGGCCGCCATCTCCGCGGCGCCGCAGGTGCCGCTCGCCTGGCGGGTGAGGTGGACCGACACGACCGAATCGAAATGCGAGGCCAGGAATTCGAACTGGCGGCGGAAATCCCCGGGCGGGGGCTGCGAAGTCTGCGGATGCACCGGGTTGCGCTCGAGCTCCGCAAAGAACTCCTCCGGCGAGATGCCGACCTTGTCGAGGTAGCTGTGCTCGCCGAAGTGCACGCGCACCGGCACCATGTGGATGCCGAGCCGGTCCATCTCGTCCTCGGGGATGTCGGCGGCCGAATCCGTCACGATCGCGACCCGGCGGCCCGCGAGGTGCGCCGAGTGCTGCTGGCGCTGCATGTCGTCGGCTTTCTCGCCGGTCACCGTGCCGAAACGCGCCGCGACGCGGAACACCTCGGCGGGATCGTTGACGTGGATGTGAACGCGCACCTTGGTCTGCAGGCCGGCCACCACGAGGCTGCTGCCAAGCGCGGACAGCTGCTCGCGAAGGTGGCGGCGGTCGATCGGGTCGCCGGACACGACGCACTCGGTGCAATATCGGTGAGCAAGCGCCTCCTCGTGGCCAGCCGTTTCTTCGGGCGTCGCGTCGGCCAGTGCGGCCGGCACGGCCACGGCGGGCTCGTCCTCCGAGCCGCTCGCGATGTAGTCGGTCATTCCGGCCATCAACTCGACGAAGCCCATTGCGCCCGCATCGACGACGTTCGCCTTGCGCAGCGCCTCGAGCTGGAAAGTGGTCCGCTCCAGCGAAGCCTGCGCCGCCTGCACGCCTCGCCGCAGCAGGGCCGGGAAGTCGAGCGCGCCGTCGCGGCGCACTGACTGGATCTCCTGCGCAAAATCCGTGAGCACGGTGAGGATCGTGCCCTCGCGGGGCTCGCTCAGACTCTCGCGAGCGTACGTCGCGCCGCCGTGCACGCCGTCCGCGAAATCGTCGGGAGTCAGGTGGCCGAGGTGGCCGAGCCGGTCGCAGAGACCGAGCAGGAACTGGGCGAGGATCGCGCCCGAATTCCCCCGCGCGCCATCGAGCGCTGCGTCCGCAATGCGTGTCAGCGTCTTGCCGGCGTGGCCGTCGGGCCAGCGCTGCAACGAGCCCAGCACGGCGCTCATCGTCAGCGCGAGGTTCGTGCCGGTGTCGCCGTCCGGTACCGGGAATACGTTGATCTTGTTGAGGTGTTCCTGGCGCGACAGCAGCCGCGCGATACCGGCCTTGAGCGCACGGTTGAGTCGCAATCCGTCGAGACTGTCGGCCACCACCGCGGCGGAATTCATCGCTCGGTCGTCCCGGCCTTCAGTCGCGAGGCAACAGGAACCGGTTGCCGCGGGCGTTCAGGATGACGCCGTCTGGGGTGACCTCGTCCACCGTCGCGCCCTCCTGCGTGCTGTCGCCTTGCTGGTACTTGCGACCGTTGATGAAGACGAAGCGCTGCTGCGGATTCGCGGAGTACACGTGCAGTTCCAGTCGCATCTCCGGCAATCCGGCGCGGGCTGCGAACTCGTCCGCCGTCGGCAGGTTCGACGTGCTCCGCTGGGGCTGGCTGCCATAGCCCTGTGCGTCCGCCGGTTCGGTGCCTGGCAACGACTCGTAGACCACCGAGCCGCGCTGGGTCGGGACGACAGCGGGTGGCCCAGGCGGCGGCTCCGCCGCGCGCGCGGCTGCCTCGTAATCCATGGACGGTCCGCCGCTCGAGATTTCACCTTCGAGCGGATTGCGAGTTCCCGGTGCCGCGGGCGCCTCCTCGGCGGGCCGCAGCATCGGCGGCGGAGCGGCCGGCTGGGGCAAGGTCTGGGTCACTGCAGCTTGTCTGGCCGGCGCCGCCGTGGGGGGTGCGGCATCGACTCGAGCGGGTTGCGCTGCATCGCCAGTCATCGGTACGACCGGCTCTTCGCGCGACTTGTACAGCAGCAGCAGGCCGATCGCGACGAGATTGACGACCAGCAGCGCGATTGCAGCCGTCGCCCAGACGTTCGACTTCGGCTTCGGCGTGGCCACCGGCGTCTCGACCAGCGCCGGCCCCGTCTGCCGCTGGCGCTCGTGCTCGGATTTGCGCAGTGCGTCCAGGATGAAGGACATTGCCGTCAACCTCCCGCGGTTGCGGCCGTGGACGCCACGATCGTGGGCGACCCCGTGGCGTTAAGCACGGTGTCGAGCGCGATCTGCGTCTGCACGCCGGCGACGCCGTCCACCGTGAGGCGGTTCTGCCGCTGGAATTCCTGCACGAGCCGCATCAGTTCCTCGTCGTAGAGGTCGCTGCCCGCGGGCACGGCGGGCAGTCCCTGTGCGGCGCGCAGGCTTTCGCGCAACCAGCGCACGTCGTCGCCGCGCATGCCGGGCGCGAGCGACTTGACGACGGCGAGCGGCGGGCGCCAGAGCAGCAGGAAGTCCCCGAACCAGTAGCGCGACAGCGCGGTGATCGAGACTTCGCGGGCTTCGCCGCCGAGGTCGAGCGTGGCCTGCTCGTCGCTGAGCCCCGTGAGGACCACCTGGTGCGTCCGGCCGACGTCGTCGGTGAGCGTCAGGATCGCCGGGCGGTTCAGCGCGCGAAGCTGGGCCCAGGATCCCTTCTGGAACAGGCACTCGAGCCCCTGGCGCCCGGCCTGGTCGCAACCTCGGCCTCGCGCTGGCTCGTACATCGCTCCCCAAAGCGCGAACAGCTTGCCGAGGGCGGCTTCGGTCGTCGTGTCGTTGCCGTGACGGACCAGCAACAGGTCCAGCGGCACCGCGGCCGGTGCTGTGGCGGGCGGTGTCGCGGTTGCAGCCGCCGGGATCGCATCGACCGCCGCGGCGTCGGGACCTGCCGCGGCCGGTAACACCGCGACGGCAGGCGCTGTCGCGCCGTCGTGGACCGCATCGGTCGTCCTGGCCGGGCGCTGCGTCGTGAATGTCCAGACGCCCACGGCGACGAGGGCGAGCGCGGCCGTCACGGCCGCGGCTGTCGTCCACTTGAGCCAGGGTGCCGGCACGGGCCGGCCGTAAACCTCGGACGCCGCCTGGCGCACCAGCGTCGCGCCGGCGCGGTGATCCTCCTGCGTAAATGCCCCGAGCAGCGCCCGGTCGCAGATGACGTTGATGACGCGCGGAATGCCGCCGCTCAGCCGGTGGATCTCGCGCAGCGCCGAGGCCGTGAACACCTCCGCCGTCGCCCCCGCGACCCGCATCCGGTGCTTCACGTAGCCGGCGCTCTCGTCCTCCGACAGCGGGTTCAGGTGATAGCGGCCCGTGATGCGCTGGGCGAGCTGGCGCAGGTCGGGCTGGTCGAGGAGCTCGCGCAGCTCGGGCTGCCCGATCAGGATGATCTGCAGCAGCTTGGTCGTCGCCGTCTCGAGGTTGGTCAGCAGCCGCACCTGCTCGAGGGTCTGTGTGCTCAGGTTCTGCGCTTCGTCGACGATCAGCACGACGCGGCGGCCGCGCGCGTGCGTGTCGAGCAAATGGCGCCCGAGCAGGTCCATCAGCGTCTTTGTGCTGCCTTGGCCGGACTCGGGCACCGGGACGTGCAGTTCCTCGCAGATCGTCAGCAGGAACTCGGCCGGCGTCACGCGCGGGTTCAGGATCAACGCCACGTCGGCGTGGCCCGGCAGCTGCTCGAGCAGGCTGCGAATGACCGTGGTCTTGCCGGTGCCCACTTCGCCGGTGAGCTGGATGAAGCCGCCCGCCTCGTTGATGCCGTACAACAGGTGAGCGAGCGCCTCCGCGTGCCGCTCGCTGAGGTACAGGTAGCGGGGGTCCGGCGTGATCGCGAACGGCTTTTCCTGGAGTCCGAAAAAGCTCGTGTACATGCGGCGTCAGGCGGTTCCCGGGGCGTGGGTCGGTCGCCAATGATGCCTGCCCCGTGCAGGCATGGCTAGCGCGGCCGGCGCGGGCCGGCGAGCGGGTCGCTCGGGCGCGTCAGGCTGCTCGCGGGTGCCACGGCCCGCTTCCCGAACCGCTCCCGAATGCCGTCCACGGCCTGGTCGAGTTGCTGGTTGCGGACGGACTCGGCTGGCGAGAACAGGTCCGGTTGCATCTGCCCGGCCAGCTCGCTGACGCCGACCCCGAGCAGCCGCAAGGCAGCTCGCGGCTGGGTCTCGAGCCACGCGTCGAGCAGCGCCGTCGCAATCGTGGTGACGACACGGGTCTCCTGCGTCGGCGGCTCGAAGCGTCGCTGGCGCGTGTAGGTCGTGAAGTCCGCGCGACGGATCTTCACGGTGACGCAGCGCGCGGAGAGTTCCCTGGCACGCAGGCGCGCGCATGCCTTGTCCGCCAGGCGAACGATCTCGGCCCGCAGGCGCCGGTGGTCCGCGATGTCGGTCTCGAAGGTCTCCTCGGCGCTGATCTGCTTCTCGTCCGAGTCAGGAATCACCGCGCGATCGTCGATCCCGGCAGCCCGCTGCTGGACGCGCTCCGTGTAACGTCCGAAGACCGGCCGCAACCGCGACGCACTGGCCGCGCGCAGCTCACCCAGCGTGTGGATGCCGAGTGCCTCGACCTTGGGGGCCGTCTTCGCACCGAGCCCGAACAGCTTGCGGATTGGCAGCGGATCGAGCAGCTCGCGGACATCGTCCGCACGCACGACCACGAGACCGTCGGGCTTGCCGAGGTCGGAGGCGATCTTGGCCACCAGCTTGTTCGGCGCGACGCCGACCGACGCCGTGAGCCCCGTTCGCTCGCGCACCCGCTGCCTGATCTCGCGGGCGATGTGGGTCGCATCGCCGAGCGCCGCGGCGCTCGCCGTGACGTCGAGGAACGCCTCGTCCAGCGACAGCCCCTGCACCAGCGGCGTGAACTCGTGGAAGATCGCGAAGATCTGCTGCGACACCGCGGCGTAATGACCGATGCGCGGCGGGACGCAGATCGCATCCGGGCAGCGACGCAGCGCCTCGCGCACGGGCATGGCCGAATGCACGCCGAACTTGCGTACTTCGTAGCTTGCGGCCGCGACGACGCCGCGACCGCCCGTGCCGCCGACGATGACCGGCTTCCCGCGCAACGCGGGATCATCGCGCTGCTCGACGGACGCATAGAAGGCATCCATGTCCACGTGCAGGATGGCTCGTGATTCCATCGCCGAAGGATACGGCGCGCGGCCCCGACCGTCGCGGCATCCGTTTGGCGCCGCGGCGCGAAATTCAGGGATAATCGACGTGGCCGCGACCGAGCGCGGCGTGTCCACCAGGAGCCATCAATGACCCACCACATCGAATTGCCGCCACTGCCCTACGCCCAGGACGCCCTCGCCCCGGTGATCTCGGCGGAAACCCTGTCGTTTCACTACGGCAAGCACCACAAGGCCTACGTGGACAACCTGAACAAGCTCGTTGCGGGCACCGAGCTCTCCGAAGCGCCGCTCGAGCAGCTCATCGCCGCCGTGGCCGGCAAACCGGACAAGGTGGGCATCTTCAACAATGCCGCCCAGACCTGGAACCACACGTTCTTCTGGAACAGCCTCAAGCCCCACGGCGGCGGCGGCGCGCCCGCGGGTGCCGTGGCCAGGGCCATCGACGCGGCCTTCGGCAGCTACGAGAACTTCAAGAAGGAGTTCTCCAACGCGGCCATGACGCAGTTCGGCAGCGGCTGGGCCTGGTTGGTGGCCGACAAGGGCGCGTTGCGCGTCGTGAAGACCGGCAACGCTGACACGCCGCTCACGATGGGCCTGACGCCGCTGCTCACGATCGACGTCTGGGAACACGCGTACTACCTCGACTACCAGAACCGGCGCGCCGACTTCGTCGCGGCCGTGATCGACAAGCTGCTCAGCTGGGAATTCGCGAACGCGAACCTGGCCCGGGCGGGGTAACGCGGGGGCGGCGACGCGTCAGAGCGTGAGCGCGGTATAGGCCAGCAGTCCGAGGCCGGTGAAGACGAGGCTGAAGAAGTAGGCGAGGCCCAGCAGCGCGACCTTCGGCAAGGTCTTCCACCAGCTTTGCGCGTAGACGCGCCGCATGGCCCTGAGCAGGTACCACGGCACGTAGAAGACCAGCGCCGCGCCGACGACCTGCTGGCCGGCCGCGAGGCCGTTCGCAAGTGGCGCCGCGAGCGACTCCGACAGCCGCTCGAGCAGCAGCACGACGATGCCGGCCAGAAAGAAGAACGCGTGGAAGTGCACGACGAACAGCAGGTGCTCGACGTAGTAGCGCCCCGACCGGACGTACAGCACGCTCAATACGGCCGCGATCAACGGCAGGAAGATGAACATCATCTTCGGGATGTTCTCGAACAGCGCACGACCGAAGGACTGCTGGTCCGCCATGATCTTGCGGCAGGCCTCGCGTAGCCGCGGCTCGTACTGCTCGAGTACGGGCCCTACGTCGATCATGAAATTTTCCTCGCTGCAGGGGTCGGCGATGAAACGATTGAAGGCCGCGAGGTCCGCCGGCGAAGCCTGGGCCAGGTCCGCCTCGAGCTCACGACGGGTCTTGGCGCGCTCGCTTTCCGGCATGCGCTCGATGACTGCGTCGATCAGGCGCCTCGCTTCGGCGTCGAGCGTCGGCTGGGCGCCGGGTGCGGCAGGCGCTGAAGGCGCCGCCGGCGGAACGGGCTCCGGCGGCTCTGCCGCCTGCTGGCCGTCGCGGATCTGGATGTTGGTGCCGCCCTCGTCGAGTTGCAGCGCGACCTCGGAGCCGGGGTCGGAGAGCGACGCGACCACGAAGAATACGAGGCTCAGCACCAGGTACATCCGGAACGGCGGCGTGTAACTCGCGCGTCGGCCGCGCAGGAACTCCTGCGTCAGCAGCCCGGGCCGGAACGCGAGCGGCCACAGCGTCCGCCACACGCGGGAGTCCGCGTCGAGCAGGTCGCCGATCACGTCCCGGGTCAGTCCCCACAGCGACAGCACCCGCACCCGCGAGTGCTGGCCGCAGTGCGAACAATGCTGGCCGGTCAGCACCTCGCCGCAGTTGAGGCAGTTCTCGGTGGAAACCGCGCCGCGCACGAATTCCTCGCGATGCGGCAGCACGCGGCGTGCGGCCGTGAAACGCTCACCGAAACGCGCGATGCCCTGCGCACGCATGCGCGGCGCGTGATTCGCCAGGTAATCGTCGAGCGCGAGCGCGTCCCGCAGCCGATACTGCACGACCCGGCGGATGCGGCCGGGCGGTGCCGCGGCATCGTCGAGGATCTCCGCGGAGCGGAACCCATCGAACTGCAGCATGTCCGCGATGTGATCGCGCAGCCAGGTATCGAATGGCCCCGCGATCTCCGCATCGGCTTCGAGGCTCACCTCGTAGAGGACGCTCCTGCTTTCGGCGGGTGGCTGCACGAGGCGAAGCGTAGCAAAAGAAGCGAGCCGGACGGCGATCGGCCGCCCGGCTCGCTGGAGATTCGGCCCGCGCCGCTCAGGCGATCTGGCGCAACGGCTGCGCCGTCGATTCCGCCTGCACGCCGGCCATCAGCTCCTCGGTCGAGAAGTCGTCCACGTTGACGATGTCCATGACCTTCCGATCGTAGTCCCGTAGCAGCTGCGCCTCGGCTGCGTTCAGCAGCCCGATCGACACTGCCTGCTCGATCTGGCCGGGCAGGTCGGGCGCGGTGATGCGACCGGTCTTCACGCCCTCGACCCGCAGCCGCTTCTCCAGCGGCTCGGCGGTCACCGAGAGTACCAGCGCCTCCTGCAGCAGCCCGATCGGGTTGCCCGGCTCGACGGTCTTGTAGATGCCGTGGGACAGCCGCTCACGGGTTTCCGAAGGCATCATCAGCGGCTCGACGATCTTGCGGCCGAGGCGGTCGCTCGCGGCGAAGTAGGTGCGGCCGCGCGGGAAGATCACGACGCGCATGAGTCCCGCGACCCAGCGGTTCGGGAAGTTGCGCAGTAAGCCGTGCAGCTGCTCCTGGGCCTCGTAGAGCAGCGTTCGGCAGCTCCACTCGACGAGCGGCAGGTCCGCCTCGGGCCGGCCCTGGTTCTCGTAGTGCTTCAGCACCATCGAGGCCATGTAGAGGGCGGACAGCACGTCGCCGAGGCGCGCCGAGAGGTGCTCCTTCTGCTTCAGGTACCCGCCCAGCGTCAGCATCGCCATGTCCGTCGCGAACGCGAAGGCCGCGCTGAACTTGTTGATGTGCTGGTAGTAGCGCCGCGTGGCGCCGACGGTCGGGGCGTCGGAGAAGCGCGCGAGGGTCGTGGCCATCACGAGCGAGCGCGCGGCGTTCGAGATCGTGTAGCCCGCGTGGCCGAACAGCGCCTCGTCGAACTCGCGCAGGCTGCGGGCCTTGTCCTTGACCTTCGCCGCGTTCATCTCCCGGAGCACGTACGGATGGCAGCGGATCGCGCCCTGGCCCAGGATCATCAGGCTGCGGGTCAGGATGTTGGCGCCTTCGACCGTGATCGCGACCGGCACCACCTGGTAGCCGCGGCCGAGGTAATTCTTCGGGCCGAGGCAGATGCCCTTGCCGCCATGCACGTCCATCGCGTCGTTCGCGACCTTGCGGCCGAGCTCGGTGCAGTGGTACTTGAGTATCGCCGACGGTACCGACGGCTTCTCGCCGCCGTCGATCGCGCCGCTGGTCACCGAGCGGGCCGCGTCGATGATGTAGGCCGCACCCGCCATGCGCGTCAGCGCGGCCTCGACGCCCTCGAACTTGCCCACCGATTGCGCGAACTGCTTGCGGATCCGCGCGTACGCGGTCGACGCATAGACACCGGCCTTGGCGCCGCCCGCCGAGCTCGACGGCAGCGAGATGCAGCGGCCGACCGACAGCTGCTCGACGAGCATGCGCCAGCCCTGGCCCGCCATCTTCGGTCCGCCGATGATCGCGTCGAGCGGCACGAACACGTCCTTGCCGGACAACGGCCCGTTCTGGAACGGCACGTTGAGCGGAAAGTGGCGGCGGCCGATCGTGACCCCGGGCGTGTTGCGCGGGATCAGCGCGCAGGTGATGCCGTAGTCCGTCTTGTCGCCGCCGAGCAGCTTGTCGGGATCGAAGAGCTTGAACGCCAGGCCGATGACGGTCGCGACGGGCGCGAGCGTGATGTAGCGCTTCGAGAAATTGAGCCGCAGGCCGACGACCTCCTTGCCGTCCCAGGTGCCGCGGCAGACGACGCCGGTGTCGGGAATCGAGGCGGCATCGGAGCCCGCCCGCGGACCGGTCAGAGCGAAGCAGGGCACGTCCTCGCCGCGCGCGAGCCGCGGCAGGTAGTGGTTCTTCTGTTCCTCGGTGCCGTAGTGCAGCAGCAGCTCGGCGGGCCCGAGCGAGTTCGGCACCGCGACCGTCGAGGAGCACGTGGCGCTGCGGCTAGCGAGCTTCACGAGCACGCACGAATGCGCGTAGGCCGAGAACCCGAGGCCACCGTACGACGTCGGGATGATCATCGCAAAGAAGCCTTTCTTCTTCAGGTAGTCCCAGACCTGCGGCGGCAGGTCGGCGCGGCGATGCGTGATGTCCCAGTCGTCGATCATCCGGCACAGCTCCTCGCAGGGGCCGTCGATGAACGCTTGTTCCTCGGCGGTGAGCTGGGGCGCCTTCGCCGACAGCAGCTTCGGCCAGTCGGGCTTGCCGGTGAAGAGCTCGCCGTCCCACCAGACGGTGCCGGCCTCGAGCGCCTCGCGCTCGGTGTCCGACATCGTCGGCAGCATGCGCCGGTACACCATCAGGAAAGGCTTGGTGACGTAGCGCAGGCGGATCGCGTCGATGTTCAACAGCACCAGCGCCGTGAACGCAGCCCAGAGGGCGATGGTCCACGGCAGCGAAGCACTGCCGAAGACGCTGTAAGCGACCAGCACGACCGCGACCGCGATCGTCGCCGCGCGCAACGAAACGCGGTGGTACGCGAGATAGAGCGCGCCGCCGAAGAAAATCAGGAGCCACATCAGGAACGTCAGCACGGCCTTGATCCCCCGCAGTGAGGCGGGGCGGTGCGCCCCGAGTCAGTGACCAATATGCCCTCGAATGCTGCGCTGCCGCAATAGCAAATTCTTCAATCGGGGCAAAGACTTGCTTCGGAGATCAGGCTGCGGTGGATGAAGTCGGGGCCGGTTCGTTCTTGTGCAGTGCAGTAAGGCAACGCTTTCAATGACATACGGCGACGGTCGCAGCGTCAGGGCGACAGCAGCCGGTTCACGACGCTGTCGATCGAGTCCTTGATGGTTCCGGGATCCATGTCGGGTTGGCGCACCGCGGTGACCGCCAGGCCCCGGATGAAGCACTCGAGCAGGAACGCGCGGGTCGCGACGGTCTCGGGCGGCAGCCCGAGGCCCCCGTCCTCGCGGGCACGGTTCATCCACCCGGCGAGGTCCGAGAGAATCAAAGCGTCCGACCTGCACAGTGCCGCGGCGATCTGCGGGTCGCGGGTGGCCTCGGCGCTCATCTCGAGGAACAGCGCCGCATTCATCACGCTCGGATCGCGGGCCTGCCAGCGGGTGAACACGTCGTACAGCGCCGCGGCCAGTTCGCTCGATGAATGCAGCTGTGCAATCTGGGTCCGGCCTTCCTGCAACTCGCGCTCGATGATCGCGAGCACGATCGCGCTCTTGTTGTCGAAATAGCGGTACATCAACCCCGCGCTCATCTGCGCGGTCTCGGCGATGCTGGCCATGCTGGCGGCGTGAAAGCCGTATTCGATGAAGCACCGTTGTGCCGCGCACAGGATGCGCTCGCGCTGCGCCTCGGCGCGCGGCGTGTCCTTCGTGGTCCGCGCCATCCCGGCGTTCATGGGCCGCCCTGTTGCCAGCCGCCGCCGAGGACCTTGTACAAGGTCACGCGGTTCGCCTGCTCGGCAAGCTGTGTCGCGACCAGGCTCTGCTGGGCCAGGTACAGAGTCCGCTGCGCCTCGAGCAACACGAGATAGTTGTCTCGGCCGGCTCGGTACCGCGCGCGCGACAGGCGATCGCCTTCGGCCGCGGCCTCGACGGCCGCTTGCCGGGCCGCCCGCTGCTCGGCGAGCGTGCCAGTCAGCGCGAGCGCGTCGGCAACTTCCCGGAAGCCGGCCTGGATGGCCTGCTCGTACTGCGCGAGCGCGATGTCGCGATCCGCGGTGGCCACGCCGAGATTAGACCGCAGGCGGCCGCCCTCGAAGATTGGCACCTCGACCTTCGGCATGAAGCTCCAGATCCCGGTGCCGGAATCGAACAGGCCGGACAACTCGTCGCTCGTCGTGCCGACGGCGCCCGTCAACGTGATCTTCGGAAAAAAGGCCGCGCGCGCGGCGCCGATGTTGGCGTTTGCGGCCAGCAGCTGATGCTCGGCCGCCAGCACGTCCGGGCGGCGCAGCAGCACCTCGGACGGCAGGCCCGCCGGTAGCGCGCCGAGACCGGTAACCGACTCGTCGAAGGCCTCCGGCAGCAGTTCGGGTTCCAACGGCGCGCCGACCAGCAGGTTGAGCGCGTTCTTGTCCTGAGCGACCAGTCCGGCGTAGCGCGCGGCCTCGGCGCGCGCGGTCTCGACCTGGGTGCGCGCCAGGCTGAGCTCCAGCGCAGACTCGGCGCCGAGTTCGTAGCGCTTCGCCGTCAACGCGTAGTACTCCTCGCGCGTCCGCAGCGTCTCCTGCGCGATCCGCACCTGTTCCTGGTTCGCGGCCAGGTTCAGGTAAGCGTTGGCGACTTCGGCGACCAGCGCGAGCTGCACGCTGCGCCGCGCCTCTTCCTGCGCGAAGTAGCGCTGCAGCGCAGACTCGCTCAGGTTACGCACCCGGCCAAACAGGTCGAGCTCGAACTCGGTGATGGCCAGGTTGGCGGTGTAGATATCGGTGACCGGCCGGTCGCTGCCGCCGGTGCGTGCCAGCGCCGCATTCGCGCCGAGCGAGGGCAGCCGGTCGGCGCGCTGGATGCCGTACTGCGCCCGTGCCCGCTCGATGCTGAGCACGGCTACGCGCAGGTCGCGGTTGTTCGCGAGCGCGCGCTCGATCACGGCCTCGAGCCTCGGGTCCGTGAAGAAATCCCGCCAGCCGATGTCGGCCGTCGCCGCAGCCGCCGCGGACTCGGTCGCCGTGGGCGGTAGCGGCCACTCGGCAGGGATCGACGGCGCGGCCGCCGGCGGCGACGGCTCCAGCACGGCACAACCGCTCGCGAGCACGGCCGCCGCGAGCAGAAGGGACCTCAAGCAGCGTTTAGCCATGAGCCTTGCCTCGGACGAGCAGGCGCTCGACGACCACGAAGAACAACGGAATGAAGAAAATGCCGATCGCCACGCCCGCGATCATCCCGCCGAGCACGCCGGTGCCGATCGCACGCTGGGCGCCGGAGCCGGCGCCACTCGCGATCGCGAGCGGCAGCACGCCGAAGCCGAACGCGAGCGAGGTCATCAGGATCGGCCGCAACCGGACGCGAACCGCCTGCATCGTGGCGTCCACCAGGTCCATGCCGCTCTCGAAGTTGGACTTCGCAAACTCGATGATCAGGATCGCATTCTTGCTCGTCAGGCCCACCGTGGTGAGCATGGCCACCTGGAAGTACACGTCGCGGTCGAGGCCGAACAACGTATTGGCCAGCGCCGCGCCGAGGATGCCGATCGGGGCGACGAGCAACACCGCAGTCGGGATGCTCCAGCTCTCGTAGAGCGCAGCGAGGCACAGGAACACGATCAGCAGCGACAGCGAATAGAGCAGGGGAGTCTGCGCGCCCGCCTCGCGCTCCTGGTACGAGACCGCCGTCCACTCGATGCCGAAACCCGCCGGCAATTCGCCGACCAGCCGCTCGACCTCGTCCATGGCGGCGCCGGTGCTGACGCCGGGCGCGCCTTCGCCGTTGATCTCCATGGCCGGCACGCCGTTGTAGCGCTCGAGGCGCGGCGAGCCGAAATCCCACCGCGACGTCGCGAAGGCTGGAAACGGTACCATCTGCCCCGCATCGTTGCGGACGGACCAGACCTTGAGGTCCTCGGGCGTCATCCGGAACGGCGCGTCCGCCTGGACGTACACGCGCTTGACGCGACCGCGATCCACGAAGTCGTCGATGTATCGGCCGCCCCACGCAGCCGACAGCGTGTCGTTGATGTCTGCGATCGACAGCCCGAGCGCGGCCGCCTTCTCCTTGTCGACCTCGATGCGGAACTGCGGCGTGTCCTCCTGGCCGTTCGGCCGGACGTTGACCAGCAACTTGCTCTGCGCCGCGGCGCCGAGGAACTGATTGCGTGCGGCCACGAGCGCATCGTGGCCGAGGCCCGCATTGTCCTTGAGGAAGAAGGCGAAGCCGGTCGCGATGCCGAGCTCGGGCATCGCCGGCGGCGCGAACGCGAACGCGAACGCGTCCTTGATCTGCATGAGTGCACCCATCGCGCGGCCTGCGACCGCGTCCGCGTGCAACTCGGGGGACTCGCGCTCGCTCCAGTGCTTGAGGTTCACGAACGCGAGGCCGTTGTTCTGCCCGCTGCCGCTGAAGCTGAAGCCCTGCACGCTGAAGACGGCCTTGACTGCTTCCTGCTCGTTCTCGAGGAAGTGCTTTTCCAGCCGCTCGATCGACTGCATCGTGCGTTCCTGGGTCGCGCCCACCGGCGCGAGCACCTGGCTCAACAGGTACCCCTGGTCCTCGGCGGGCAGAAACGAGCTCGGCAGGCGGTTGAACAGCACGGCCATCACCACGACCAGCGCGGCGAAGATCGCCATGAAGCGGCCGCTGCGCGCGAGGATGCCCCGCACGCCGGCCTGGTACCTCGAGCTGCCCACCTCGAACTTGCGGTTGAACCAGCCGAAGAAGCCCCGCTTGGCGTGGTGCTCGCCCTTCTCCAGCGGCTTCAACATCGTCGCGCACAGGGCCGGGGTCAGCACGATCGCGACCAGCACCGACAGGGCCATCGCCGAGACGATTGTGGCCGAGAACTGCCGGTAGATGACGCCGATCGAGCCGCCCAGGAACGCCATCGGCACGAACACCGCCGAGAGCACGAGCCCGATGCCGACCAGCGCGCCGGTGATCTGGTCCATGGACTTGCGCGTGGCCTCGACCGGCGAGAGGCCTTCCTCCCGCATCAACCGCTCGACGTTCTCGACGACGACGATCGCGTCGTCCACGAGCAGTCCGATGGCCAGCACCATCGCGAACATGGTGAGCATGTTGATCGAGAAGCCGAGCGCCGCGAGCACGCCGAACGTGCCGAGCAGCACGATCGGGACCGCGATCGTCGGGATCAGCGTCGCGCGGAAGTTCTGCAGGAACAGGTACATCACCAGGAAGACGAGCACGATCGCCTCGACCAGCGTCGTCACGACGCCCTGGATCGACACCCGGACGAACGGCGTCGTGTCGAACGGCACGATGGCGTTCATGCCGGGCGGGAAGAATGGCCGCAGCTCGTCGAGCGCTTCCTCGACCGCGACCGACGTCGCCAGCGCATTGGCGCCGGTGGCGAGCGAAATCGCCATGCCGCTCGCCGGCTGGCCGTTGAAGCGGCTGATGAACTCGTAGGTCTCCGCACCGAGCTCGATGCGGGCGACGTCGCCGAGCCTGAGGATCGATCCGTCGGGGTTGCTGCGCACGACGATGTCGCGGAACTGCTGCGGCGTCTGCAGCCGCTCCTGCGCGCTGATCGTGGCATTCAACTGCTGGCCAGGGACGGCCGGCGCGCCGCCGAGCTGCCCGATCGTCACCTGCGCGTTCTGCGCCCGCACCGCGGCGACGAGGTCGTTGATGGCGAGGCCGTAGGTGTCGAGCTTGTGCGGGTCGAGCCAGATCCGCATCGCGTACGGGGCGCCGAACACCTGCACGCTGCCCACGCCCGGGACGCGCGCGAGCGGGTCGAGCAGGTTGGTGTTGACGTAGTCCGAGATGTCGTCCCGGTTCATGCTGCCGTCTTCGGAGACGAAGGCGATCACCATCAGGAAGCCGGTCTGGGACTTGCTGACGTTGACGCCCTGCCGCTGGACTTCCTGCGGCAGCAGCGGCATCGCGAGCTGCAGCTTGTTCTGCACCTGCACCTGCGCGATGTCCGGGTCGGTGCCGGACTCGAACGTCAGCGTGATCGTGGCGCTGCCCGTGGCCTCGCTGGTCGCCGACATGTAGATCAGGCCATCGAGGCCCTTCATGTTCTGCTCGATGATCTGCGTCACCGAGTCCTCGACGACCTGCGCCGACGCGCCGGGATAGTTCGCGTTGATCGTCACCGAGGGTGGCGCGATGTCCGGATACATCGAGATCGGCAGCTGCGTGATCGCGAGGCCGCCCGCGAGCATGATGATGATCGCGATGACCCAGGCGAAGATCGGCCGGTCGATGAAGAAACGTGACATGCGTGCCTCGGCCTACTGCTGCGGCGGCGCCGGCCGCGCGTCCGGCGCCGGGCCCCCGGCTTCCGCTGCCGTCACGGGCGCGCCCGGCCGGATCTTCTGCAGGCCTTCCACGATGACCTTGTCGCCGGCCGCGAGACCGTCCTCGACCAGCCATTTGTCGTCGATCGCCACGCTCACTTTCACCGGGCGCACCTCGGCCGTGCCGTCCGCGCCGACCACCATCGCGCTGGTGTCGCCCTTCGGATCGCGGGCGATGCCCTGCTGCGGCACGAGGATCGCGTTCTCGCGCACGCCGCTGCCGACCAGCGCGCGGACGAACATCCCCGGCAGCAGCACGTTCTGCGGATTCGGCACCACGACGCGCAGCGCCACGCTGCCCGTGCCCGGATCGACCGTCACGTCGGAGAACGCGAGCTTGCCGTCCTGCGCATGCGGCGTGCCGTCCTCGAGCAGGATCCTGACCGGCAGGTCGCCGGCGCCCTCGAGGCGGCCGGCCGAGATGCTCCGGCGCAGTTCCAGGAACTCGGCGCTCGATTGCGCGAGATCGACATAGACCGGGTCGAGCTGCTGGACCGTCGCGAGCGGCTCGGCCTGGTTCGCCGTCACGAGCGCGCCCTGCGTGACCGACGACTTGCCGATCCGCCCGGTGATGGGCGAGGTGATGCGCGCATAGCCGAGCACGACGCCGGCGCGCTGCAGGGCGGCCTGCGCGGCCGCGACGTCCGCCTCGGCCTGCTTGAGTGCGGCGACGGCGTTCTCATCCTCCAGCTTGCTTACGGCGTTGATCGCGACGAGTTCCGCAGATCGGCGCGCATTGAGACGGGCAGTGTTCAGCGTGGCCTCGGCGCGCGCGAGCGCTGCCTTGGCACTCGCATGGTCGGCCCGGTAGGTCGCATCGTCGAGCTGGTAAAGCGCCTGGCCGGCCTTGACCGTGGCGCCCTCCGTGTACAGGCGTTCCTTGACGATGCCGTCCACCTGCGGCCGCACCTCGGCGACGAGAAACGCGTGGGTGCGGCCCGGCAATTCGCGGGTCAGCGTGACGGTCTGCGGCGCCAGAGTCACGACGGTGACGGGGACGGCGCGGGGATCCTGTGGCGGTGCCTGCTCGCCGCCGCAGGCGGCGACGAGGCTCGCGGAAGCCAATAAGCCGAGAACAGTTCGGCGACTCGCGGGTCTGGGCGATGACATAGGGCCTCGATGCGTGTTGCGCAGACGCAGCGGCCGGCGCCTGGAGGGAATCAGCCCGAACAAGAATGAACGATCATTCTTTTCCTGTCAATGATCGATTCGAGCACCACGAAAAGCGGCGGCCCCAAGGCCGCCGTTCTTCGTGCCTGAGCGGGTCGATCGCTACAGGAGTTCCTTCACTCCGTCGCGCTCTTCGGTCAGTTCCTTGTAGGTCGCGTCCATCCGGCCGCGGCTGAAATCATTCACCGCGAGGCCTTGCACGATCTGGTAGTCGCCGTTGCTGCAGGTGACCGGGTAGCCGTAGATCACGCCGGCCGGGATGCCGTAACTGCCATCGGAGGGCACGGCCATGCTGACCCAATCGCCCGCGGGCGTGCCCAGCACCCAGTCGCGGATGTGGTCGATCGCCGACGAGGCAGCCGAGGCCGCGGACGAGGCGCCGCGCGCCTTGATGATCGCCGCGCCGCGCTGCTGCACGATCGGAATGAACTGTTCCCTGTACCAGGCTTCGTCCACCAGCGAGAGCGCGGGCTTGCCGCCGACCGTCGCGTGGTGCAGGTCGGGATACTGCGTCGCGGAGTGGTTGCCCCAGATGATGACCTTGCGCAGGTCGTTGACGTGCGTGCCGGTCTTCTCCGCGAGCTGCGACAGCGCGCGATTGTGGTCGAGGCGCACCATGGCCGTGAAATTGCGCGGATTCAGGCCCGGCGCGTTCTTCATCGCGATCAGCGAATTGGTGTTCGCCGGGTTGCCGACGACGAGCACGCGCACGTTGCGGTCGGCGACCGCATCGAGGGCCTTGCCCTGCGCCGAGAAAATCTGCGCGTTGGCGAGCAGCAGGTCCTTGCGCTCCATGCCCGGGCCGCGCGGCCGCGCGCCCACCAGTAATGCGCAGTGGCAGTCCTTGAACGCGACCTTCGCGTCATCCGTCGCGACGATCCTGTTCAGTGTCGGGAACGCGCAATCGTTCAGCTCCATCACGACGCCCTGCAGCGCGCCGAGCGCCGGTGTGATCTCGAGTAGATGCAGATTGACGGGCTGGTCCGGGCCGAGCATCTGGCCGGAGGCCACCCGGAAGGCGAGGGCGTAGCCGATCTGGCCCGCCCCGCCGGTGATCGCGACGTTGACAGGGGTCTTCATGGAGTGTCTCCGCTGGTTTTGCCGAACATCCAATGTTATCAGCCGCCGCCCGGGATCCCGGGTAAGGGTCTGCCGCTGTCCGGCGCGACCAGGTACACGGGGGGCTTGCAATTGTGCTGGTGTTGTAGTTAACTACAACACCATCTGAATGAGTGATGGGACAGGCTCAGGGGAAGAGAAAATGCGCGCGGGAAGCAGGCTCTTGGCGGTCCTCCTTGCATCAGCCGTTTGGATCTACGCCGGAATGTCGGTTGCATCGAGGCCGTTGGCGCAACAGGCCATCACGCCAGCGGTCCTCGATGTGGCCGCGTCCTGCGCCCTGGCTGCGATCGACTGACACGGGTTGCCGCTGCAGGTGTTCTGCTACAGTAGAGCAGCGCAGCACCGTGCCGCCAAGCCGCATGGACTCACACTGGAACGACAGTCAACCGATCTACCGCCAGCTTCGCGACAAAGTGGTGGACATGATCCTGGAAGGGACACTGGCCGACGGTGATGCCCTTCCGTCCGTGCGCAACGTCGCCGCGGAATTCACTCTCAATCCCCTCACGGTCCTGAAGGGTTACCAGCAACTCGTCGACGAGGGCCTCGTCGAAAAACGACGCGGCCGCGGCATGTTCGTCACGCCGGGCGCCCGTGCGCAACTCACGAAGGGTGAGCGGCAGCGCTTCCTCGAGCAGGAGTGGCCGCGCGTGGTCGCGACGATCGAGCGGTTGGGGCTGGATGCGGCGGAACTGCTGCGGAGGAAAGCGGATAGCGGATAGCGGATAGCGGATAGTCAGAGGTTGTACCCGATCGTTCGGCGGCACCTCTTCACTATCCGCTATCCGCTATCCGCTATCCGCTATCCGCTATCCCCTAAACCTAGGCCAGCGCCGCATCCCGCGGCTCCGGCCCCTGCGGCTCGATCTTCGGCGGCAGCAGCCGGTACATCACCGGCGTCACGATCCCGCCGAGCAGCGTCGAGGAAATCAGGCCGCCGATGATCACGATCGCGAGCGGCGAGTAAAGCCCGGAGCCCTGCACGGCGAGTGGCAGCAGGCCGCCGATCGCAGTCGCCGAGGTGAGCAGGATCGGCAGGAAGCGGATCTCGCCCGCGCGCACGATCGCCTCCTCGAGCGCCACGCCCTGCTCGCGCAGTTGGTTGCTGAAGTCCACGAGCAGGATCGAGTTCTTGATCTGGATGCCGATCAGCGCCACGAGCCCGATCGTCGCCGTGAACGACAGCGTGTACCCGGTGACCAGCAGCGCGATCAGCCCGCCCGCCACGCCGAGCGGGATCACGCCCGCGACGATCAGCATCGAGCGGAAGCTGCCGAACTCCAGCACCAGCACCGCGAGGATGCCGAACACCGCCACCAGCACCGCCGTGCCGATGCCACCGAAACTCTCCTGCCGCGCCTCGATCTCGCCGCCGGCGCGCAGGCTGTAGCCGGCCGGCAGCTCCAGTTCGCGGAGGCGCTCGAACACCGCCCGCGTCACCTTGCTCGTGTTGTAGCCCGTTTCGGGGTACGCGCTGATCAGCACTTCGCGCTCGCGGTCGTGCCGCCGCACCAGGCTCGCGGCCGACGCGAACTGCGGGTCGGCGACCTGCCGCAGCGGTACGGAGCGCCCGGAAGCCGAGGCCACCTCGATCATGCCGAGTGCATCGAGCGTCGGTCGTCCCTGCATCGGCAGCCGCAGCGTGATGTCGTACTCGTCGCCGTCGGGCTCGCGGAACTTGCCGGCACTGAGTCCCGCGACCGCGGCGCGCACGGTCCGGTCCACTTCGACCGGCGCCACGCCGAGCAGCGCAGCCTTCTGCGAGTCGATGTTGAGATCGAGGTCCGTGCGCAGGCGCCGCACCGGGTTGTCGACGTCACGCGTCCCGGGCACGGCCTCGATCAGTGCCTCGGCCTGTGCAGCCAGCGCACGCAGCAGCTCGAGATCCGGTCCGACGATCGCGACTTCGATCGGTGCGTCGATCGGCGGGCCGTTCTGGAAGGACTCGACCAGGATCCGCGCGCCGGGGTACGCGGCGAACTTCGCCCGCAGCTCCTCGTAAAGCACGGGACTGCGGCGCGGATCGAAGTGCTCGAGCTCCGCGAACACCTCGGCGACGTTCGCGTTGGTCTCGGCCGGGTAGATGTTGTAGTAGACGCGCGGGTTGCCGCGGCCGAGATTGGCGAACCAGTGCTTCACCTCCGGGCGACGGGCGAGTTCATCCTCGACGTGGCGCAGTGCACGGTCCGTGTCCGCGAGGCTCGCCCCGTCCGGCGTCTCGACCGTGATGCGGAACTGCGGAATGTCGGCATCGGGGAACAGGCTGAAGCCGATCAGCGGCACGAGCGCGAGCGATCCGGCGATGAAGGCCGTCGCGGCGACCATCGTGCGTCGCGGGCTGGCGAGCGCGCGCTTCAGTGCCGGCACGTAATAGCGGCGGATCGCGCCCGTCAGCGCCTTCAGCGCCCAGCTGCCCTCGCCAGCTTCGCCTTCGCGCTTCAACAGCCGGCTCGCGAGGAACGGGATCACGGTGAACGCCACGAACAGCGACGCGAGCACCGTGTACAGCACGGAGGCCGGCAGCGAGCGGATGAAGATGCCGGCGCCTTCCGGCAGGAACAGCAGCGGCAGGAATGCGAACAACAGCGTCACCGTGCAGCCGACGACGGCGAGGGCGATCTGGTCGGTCGCCGCGATCGCCGCCTCGACCCGCGAATATCCGGCGCGCAGGTACCGCGAGATGTTTTCGACGACGACGATCGAGTCGTCGACCAGCAGGCCGAGCGCGAGCACGAAGCCCGCGATCGACAGCTGGTTGAGCGAGAAGCCGCTGAAATACAGCATCGCGAGCCCGATCGCGAGCGACAGCGGGATCGAGATCATCACGACCAGGGCGGCGCGCAGGCCCAGCGGCAGCAGCGTGAGCAGCACGAGGCCGATCGCGATCGCGAAATCGAGGCCGAGCCGGTTGAGCCGGCGCTCGACGTTGCGGGTCTGGTCGAAGCCGCGCTCGAGGCGGATGCCGGCCGGCAGTTGCGGCTCGAACGCCTCGAGGCGCTCGTAGATCCCGTTGCGGACCGCGAACACGTCGACGCGATCCTTCGCGTTCGCCGTGACGAAGATGGCGCGCTCGCCGCTGAAGCGACCGGTGTAGCGCTCCTCGGAGGAATTCCAGCCCACCGTCGCGATGTCCCGCAACCGGACGATGCGGCCGCCACGGCTCGCCACCACGGTCTCGCCGATCTCGTCCAGCGAGTCGTAACTGCCGGAGGTCTTCAGGTTGTACTTGCGCAGGCCGACGTCCACGGCGCCGCCCGGGATGGCGGCGTTCTCGCCGCGGATCGCCATCTCGACCTGTCCGAGCGTGATGCCCGCGCGGCCCATGCGCTCGAGGTCGACGGCGACGCGGACCTCGGGCATCGGATAGGCCCACACCTCGCTGCGGCGCACGCCGGGCACCGTCTCGATGCCGTCGCGCAGCCGCTCGCCGTAGTCCTTCAGGTCGCGGTAGCTGGCGTCCTCGCTGACCAGCGCGAACTGCACGATGTTGACGAGCCCGGAGCTCGCCTTGCGAATCTCGAGCGACGCGAGGTCCGCCGGCAGCAGCGCGCGGATCCGGTTCAGTTCGCGCACGACGTCGTCATAGGTGTCGTCGGGATCCGTGTGCCACTGGAACTCGATCTGCACGACGCCCACGCCATCGAGCGAGCGGCTGTCGATGCGCTTGACGTCGTCGAGCTCGTTGATCGCGTCCTCGATCGGATCGACGACCAGCCGCTCGATGTCGACGGGGTCGGCGCCGGGGTACACCGCGATGACCGTCGCGATCGGCGCGTGGAACTCGGGGTCCTCGGAACGCGGGATGTTGAGCAGCGAGCTCACGCCCACCGCGATCAGCAGGCCGAACAGCACCAGCGTGAACTGCCAGCGCTCGACGCTGAATTTCCAGATGCGCAAGGGCCCTGCCTCAGCCGGCGTCACCGGTCACGCGAACGGCGCGACCGTCGGTGAGCCAGGCCGCGCCGTCGGTGATCACCTGCTCGCCAGGCTCGAGACCGGCGATCACGATCACGCGCTCGCCGACGATGGCACCCACCGTCACCTGCCTGCGGCGCGCGACCCCGGCGCTGGCGTCGAGCACGTAGATCGTGGCCGATGCGCCGTTCGCTTCGACGACGGCCGTCAGCGGCACGACGGTGCTCTCGGCATCGCCGGCCACGGCCGCGAGCGTGAGCGCCACCTTCGCGACCAGTCCTCGCGCGAAGCGGGCGTCGCCGTTCGCGATTTCCACCTCGACCTCGAACGTGCCGGTCTGCGGATCGGCGCTGGAGGCGATGCGCGCCACGCGCCCGGCGAACTCGCGTCCGGGAAAGGCGTCGAAGGTCACGATGGCGTCGTCGTCGATGTTCGTGCGCACGACGTCCCGGTCGACGAGCGCGGCTCGCACCACCCAGCCCGCCCCGGTCGAGCCGATCACGAGCACCGGCTGTCCACCCTGCACGAGCTCGTCCGCCTTGGCGAGCCGCTGCAGCACGATGCCGTCCGCCGGCGCTTCGATGCGCGCGAAGCGGGCATTGAACTGCGCCGCCTGCAGGTTCGAGCGCGCGACGCTGTAGGCCGTCGTCAGGTCCTCGACCTGCTCCTCGGTGGCCACTTCGTCCCGGCGCAGCTGCCGCGCCCGCTCGAGATCGCGCCGTGCCTTCTCCACCGCCTCGGCCGCCTGCGACACCGCAGCGTCGACCTCGACGCGCTTCAGGATCGCGAGCACCTGGCCTTCGCGCACCCGGTCGCCGACGTCCACGTCGATCCGGTCGAGCACGCCGCCGGCCTTGAAGGAGAGCCGGATCTCGTCCCGTGGCGCGAGGATGCCCACGGCGCGGATCTCGCGCGGGATGGTCACCGTTTCCACGGGACTCGTGCGCACAGGGGCTGAGTCCTGCTGCGATGGCGCGTCCGGACCGGATGGGCCCCCTCCGCAGCCCGCAAGCAGCGCCGCGGCGACCAGGATCACGGCGGCGTGGCGCGCTGTCATGGCTTCGTCCCCTCGCCGATCGTGCGGGGCACGCCGACGGCATACTCGAGTTCGGCGATGCGCGCGAGAAACTCTGCGCGCACGCGGTTGAGGTTGAGGCGCGCATCGGTCATCGCGCGCCGCGCATCGATGAATTCCGCCTGGTTGATCTGGCCGAGGTCGCGCTTGCGGCTCGCGATGCGCAGCGCGCCGTCCGCCGCCTCGGTGCGCTTCAGCGCGGTCTCGAGCGAGGCGTCGGCCACCTCGAGGTTCTCGAGCGCCTGCTGCACCTCGAGCCGGACCTGCTGCGCGGCGAGGTCGCGAGTCGCCCGCAGTTCCTCCGTGAGCGCGCGCGCCTCGCGCAGCGCCGCGCGATCCGCGCCGCCCCGATAGGCGTTCCAGCGCAGGATCACCGAGGCGAGCACGTAGCGCTCGTCCTCGCCGAAGCCGTACTCCTCGCCCTGGACGCCGGCCTCCGCGCCGAGCAGCAGGCGCGGCTTGAATGCTGCGCGCGCGAGGTCCTGGCGCGCCTCGCCGGTCGCGATCGCCGCGTCGAGGCTGCGCAGCTCGGCGCGGCGTCCCGTGGCGAGTTCCTGCAGCAGCGCAGAGTCGGGCGCCCGTCCGGACAGGCGCAGCATCAGGCGCTCGCGGAACCGGTCGATCGCCGCGGCGTCGATCTCGGCCGCCGGCAGCGGCGTCGCGAGCGGCACGTTGCGCAGCAGGTTCACGTAACTCTGCGCGATGCGCACGCGGCTCGCGGCGGCGATGCGCTGTTGCTCGACCTCGAGCACGTCCGCCTCGGCGCGATAGACGAGGTCGCGAGTGATGCGGCCGTTCCGGTACAGGCTCTCGTTCGCATCGAGGTTGACCTGGGCCAGTTCGCGGGTGGCCTCGAGCACGAGCTGGGCCTGCTGCGCGGCGAGCCACTGGTAGTAGGCCTGCTGGGCGTCGCGCGTGACCCGTGAGCGCAGCGCCGCCAGGTCGGCCTCGGCGCGGCTCAGGTTCTCGCGGCTGGCCGCCACGCCGGGCGCGAGCCGCGGCTCGTAGAGCGGCTGCTCGAGCACGAGCTTGGTCTCCTGTTCTCGCTCGCGCAGCAGCGCGATCTGTTCGTTGCGCACGCGCGGGAAGCTCGTCGCCTGTCCCGACGCCTGCAGCAACTCATCGAGCGTGCCGTAGACCGGGTTCAGCAGGTCGCCGACCGGGATGTCGATCGTGCGGCCGCCGTCCGCGACGCTGTAGCGCGCGGCGACGTCGAGCACGGGCAGGTAACGTGCCCGCGCCTGGTCCAGCGCCGCGAGCCGTTGCTGGACGCTGGCCGTGCCGGCGCGCAGTTCGAGGTTGGCGGCGAGCGCGTCATCGAGGATCGTTTGCAGCCCGTCTTCGACGGTCTCAGCCGGCGATGGCTGCGGGCCAGCAGGGTTGATCGCGGCGAATGCCGTTGCCGAGGTGCCGAGCAGGACCACGGTGGCCGCCAGCGCGGCGAGCCGACGCACCAGGCGTTGCGCGGACTCGAACGGGTGACGGCGAGGCATGGCGATGAACGGGTCAGGGCTGCAGGGTGCGCAGCGCCATGGCGAACGCGTGATCGACGAACGTCTGCACCGGGATGCCCTGGTGGGCGATCTGTCCGGCCTTCGTCGACGCGATCTGGATCAGGCCGTGCGAGAAAGCCCACAAGGCCAGGGCGGTCACATAAAGGTTGCCGATGTCGGCCCGGATCGAGCCGTCCGTAACGCCGCGGCCGAGCGAGTCGACGATCACCTCGTGTACCCGGTGCCCGGCGCCCATGCAGGCGCATTCGTTCGGTTGCGGCGCGCCGTCGGCGCCCGCATGGGCCTGGTAGCGGGCACACGCGTCGAAGTAATGAGGCAGTTCGCGCGCGAACTCGAGATACGCGCGCCCGATCGCCTCGACCTGGTCGATGCCGCGGGCCTTGCCTTCGCGAGCCGCTTCGAAACGCCGGCGCAGTTCCTCGAGCGAGCGCTCGACGAGCGCGAAATGGAGATCTGCCTTGTCGTGGAAGTAAACGTAGACCAGCGCGCGACTCAGCCGCGCCCGCCGGGCCACCTGGTCCATCGTGACTGCGTCCCAGCCGACTTCGGCGTAGAGCGCTTCGGCTGCGTCGACGATCTCGTTACGACGGCGATCGCGCTCTTCCTGACGGCGCTCAGCGATGTAGGTCATGGCGCCATTCTCGGCGTGGCGTTGACGTAGTGTCAATGATTAGATGGATGTAAATAACAGGTAATGACGTCAGGGCCTGGCGAGTCGAGCATCGGATCCTCCCGGACGAAATCGACCGGCTGTATCGCACTGATCGGCAAGTGCTGTTGGCCAATCGCAGGCGAACCCGGACAATGCCCTTCACGCAAAACGCCACGCAGAGTCAGGAGTTACCCATGCACAGCACCCGGATCGATCTCGCCGCGAAGACGCGCGCCAAGATGATCACCCTGCTCAACGCGCGCCTTGCGGACGCCATCGACCTGCAACTGCAGGCCAAGCAGGCGCACTGGAACGTCAAGGGACCGAGCTTCATCGCGTTGCACGAGCTGTTCGATACGTTCGCCGGCGAAGTCGCCGGGTATGTCGACGAGGTGGCGGAGCGGATCACGGCGCTCGGCGGAATCGCCGAGGGCACGCTGCAGGCCGTCGCTGGCCGCACCCGCCTCGATGCCTATCCTCTCGAGATCGCCGACGGGCGCGCACACCTGGACGCGCTCGCCGCGGCCACGTCCCGATTCGCCAAGGCGGCCCGCAAGGCCATCGACGAAGCCGCCAAGGCGGGCGACGCAGATACCAGCGACCTGTTCACGGGCATCTCGCGCGCCGCCGACAAGAGCCTGTGGCTGCTCGAGGCGCACCTGCAGGCCGACCGCTGACCGCAGCCGGAGGACTCAGCCCAACTCGGCCCCGGCAACGATCGCTGCAGCCGCGCGGCGCGCCTTGTCGCGAGCCTGCTCGAGGTTCGCGCCGAGCGCGAGCGTGACGCCCATGCGCCGGCGTCCCTGCACCTCTGGCTTGCCGAAGAGCCGCAGCTGGGTGTCGGTTTCCTCGATGGCGCGTCCGACGCCGTGAAAACGCACGTTGCTCGAGGATCCCTCGAGCAGCACGGCGCAAGAGGCCGCCGGACCGGCCTGCCGGATCACCGGGATCGGCAGCCCGAGGATGGCGCGCGCGTGCAGCGCGAACTCCGAGAGGTCCTGCGAGACCAGCGTCACGAGACCGGTGTCGTGCGGCCGCGGCGACACTTCGCTGAACCACACGGCATCGCCCTTGACGAACAGCTCGACGCCAAAGATGCCCGCCCCGCCGAGGTTGTCCGTGATCGACCCCGCGATGCGCTGTGACTCGTGCAACGCCGCAGCGGACATCGGCTGCGGCTGCCAGGATTCGCGGTAGTCGCCGTCCACCTGCAGATGCCCGATCGGCGCGCAGAAGCTCGTGCCGCCGGCGTGGCGCACGGTCAGCAACGTGATCTCGTAGTCGAAATCGACGAAGCCCTCGACGATGACGCGCCCCGCGCCGGCGCGACCGCCTGCCTGTGCGTAATCCCACGCCGCCGCGGCGTCGTCCCGGTTGCGCACGACGCTCTGCCCCTTGCCGGACGAACTCATGACCGGCTTGACCACGCACGGCGTGCCGATCGCAGCCACGGCAGCGAGGTACTCGTCGCGCGTGTCGGCGAACCGGTACGGCGAGGTCGCCAGACCGAGCTCCTCGGCGGCGAGGCGCCGGATGCCCTCGCGATCCATCGTCAGCCGCGCCGCCCGGGCGGTCGGGATCACCCGGAAGCCCTCCGCCTCGAGTTCGAGCAGCGCGGGCGTCGCAATCGCCTCGATCTCGGGCACGATCAGCGACGGCTGCTCCTGCAGCACGAGCGCGCGCAGCGCTTGCGGGTCGAGCATGTTGACGACGTGCGACCGGTGCGCCACCTGCATCGCGGGCGCGTTCGCGTAGCGGTCCGCGGCGATCACCTCGACGCCGAGACGCTGGGCCTCGATCGCCACTTCCTTGCCGAGTTCGCCCGCGCCGAGCAGCAGCACGCGAGTGCCGGACGGGGAGAGCGGGGTGCCGATGGTCGTCATGGTGCTCACTATCCTCTATCCGCTATCCGCTTCTTCCTCCGGCCCATCAGCAGCCGGTTCTCGCCGTGCTCGAGGTCCTCTGGCGTGCCCCAGAGCACGAGCACGTCGCCTTCGCGCAGCCTCGTGCCGGCATCGGGTTCGCGGCCGACGATGCCCTCGCGGCGCAGCGCGGTGACGACGACGTTCAGGCGGTCGAGGCCGAGTTCGCCGATGGCGCGTCCGACCGACGTGGCGCCGGGCGGCAAGACGACCGTGCGCAGCTGCTGGCGCATCGAGTGGTCGACCTCGAGCGGCCGAGCCTCGCGACGACGGAAGACGCTGCGCAGGATCGCATAGCGGTCGTGGCGGATGTCCTCGGTGGTCTCGAGGATCTCGCGCGCGGGCACGTTCAGGAACAGCAGCACGTGCGAAACCAGTGAAAGGCTGGTCTCGAAAATCTCCGGGATCACCTCCGTCGCGCCGGCCGCCTGCAGCGCATCGAGCTTCGAGTCGTCCTCGGTGCGCACCAGCACCGGCACGTCGCCGCGCAGCTGGCGCACGGCCCGCACGACCTTGAGCGCGGTTTCCGGGCCGTCGAACGAGACCACGACGACGCTGGCGTGATCAATTCCGAGCGAGCGCAGCACCTCGGGCTCGGACGAGTCGCCGTAGACCACCGGGTCGCCCGCCTGGCGCGCTTCCCGGATCCGGAACGGGTCGAGGTCGAGCGCGATGTACTCGAAGCCGTGCTTTTCCAGCACGCGCGCCAGGTTCTGGCCGACGCGCCCGAAACCGCAGATGATCACGTGCTCGCGGTGGGCGAGGTCGCGGGTCGCCGCCGTCTCGAGCGCCACCTCCGATGGCTCTGCGCGCGGGCGCCGCAGGATCAGGTCGGCGATGCGCCTGTTGTAGCGCACGATCAGCGGGCCGAGCACCATGCTGAGCGCAATCGTCGTGAGCAGTGCCTGCACGATGCCCGGGTCGATCACGCGGCCCTTGAGCAGCAGCGTCAGCAGCGCGAACCCGAATTCGCCGCCCATGCACACGACGATGCCGGTGCGCAGCGCCTTGCGGGTGTTCGGTACGAACTGCCGGGTGATCATCATGATGATCAGTGCCTTGGCCACGAGCAGCGCGCCGAGCAGCAGCAGCACGAGCGGCAACTGTCCAAGCAGCAGTCGCAGGTCGAGCAACATGCCGACCGAGACGAAGAACAGTCCGAGCAGGATGTCATGGAACGGCTTGATCACCGCCTCGGTCTGGTGGCGGAACTCGGTCTCCGCGAGCAGCATGCCGGCGAGGAAGCCGCCCAGCGCCATCGAGAGCCCGAGCGCGTTCGTCGCCCAGGCGCTGCCCAGCGCGACGAACAGCACGGTCAGCGTGAAGGTTTCGCTGCTCCGATGGCGGGCAATCTCGCCGAACAGGGGCCGCAGCAGCCGGCGGCCCACGAACAGCACCAGCAGCAGCGCGACGATGGCGCGCCCCACCATGCCGAGCAGCCAGGTCGGGCTCAGGACGTCCTCGGCGGTGCCGAGCGAGGTGGCGAGCGCGAGGAACGGCGCGAATGCGAGATCCTGGAACAGCAGGATGCCGACCGCCAGCCGGGAGTGCGTGCGATTGATCTCGAGCTGCTCGCCGAGCTGGCGCACGACGATCGCGGTCGAGGACATCGCGAGCGCGCCACCGATCACGATCGCCACCGCGGGATCGACTCCGAGCGCCCAGGCCGTCCCGCCGATGACCGCAGTCGTGAGCACCATCTGCAGCCCGCCCACGCCGAGCACCTCGGCCTTCATCGCGATCATCCGCGCAAGCGAGAATTCGAGTCCCAGCGTGAAGACCAGGAACACGACGCCGATCTCCGCGAGCAGATGCACGGCCCGGGTGTCGGCAGCGAGCCCGAGCGCGTGCGGCCCGAGCAGCATGCCGACCACGAGATAGCCCAGGATCGGCGGCAACGCGAAGCGGCGCACCAGGCTCAGCACGACGACGGAGCCTGCAAGCAGGATCAGGATCTGTGAAAGGATGTCGCCGCCCATCGGCCCTCACTCTGCGCCCGACCCGATGCTAGCATTCCGGCTGGCTGCGGAAATCCGCGAGGTGAGCGAGTGATGACCGAGTCCGCCCGCGACCCACGGCCGGGCTCGACCGGGTTTTCGGCCGAGTACGACCCAGGCGCCGGACGCCTTGCGCTGGCGGGCGCCTGCCCGATGGCCAGCGCGCCTGCGCTCGCGCGCGAACTCCAGCGGTTGCGGACCGTGGCCCCGGGGTCGCTGCAGATCGACCTGTCCGCGGCCGGGGACCTCGACATCGGCCCGGCCTGGTTGCTGTACGGCGCGGTGAAGGAACTGCGCGCAGCCGGCAGCCGGGTCGACCTGCACGGTCCCGAGCCCCGGCATTTCGCCTATTTCGCCGAGCTCGAGGCCCAGGGTGAAGGGGCGCTGCCGGGCGCACCGGCTGCCTCGCTCCGGGCCTGGCTCACCGCCGCCGGGCGGCGGCTCGAGGATCACGGTCGGAGCGCGTACGAATCCCTGGTTTTCGGTGGACGGCTGCTGGCGAGCGCCGCCACGGCCTGGCGTAGCGTCAAGCGGCTGCGCATCCCCTCGGTGGTGCGCCATATGCACGAAACGGGGGTCCAGGCGATTCCGGTCGTCGCCGTCATCGCATTCCTGATCAGCGTCATTTCCGCCTACATTGGCGCTCAGCAGCTGCGGCCCTTCGGCGCGGAAATCTACACCGTGGACCTCGTCGCAATCGGCGTGCTGCGCGAGCTTGGCGTGCTGCTCACTGCGATCATGGTCGCCGGCCGCACCGGCAGCGCCTACGCGGCCGAGCTCGGCGTCATGAAGCTGAACGACGAGGTGGACGCGCTGGAGTCGATGGGGCTCAATCCCTACGAGGTGCTGGTGCTGCCGCGCGTGGTGGCACTCGTGCTGGTGATGCCGTTGCTGACGGTGGTCGCCGACGTGATGGGGCTCGCCGGCGGTGCGCTGCTGACGAGCTATCTGATCGACCTGCCCTGGTCACAGTTCCTGATGCGCCTCGATTCGGCGGTCGGCGACACGACGTTCTGGGCCGGGCTCGTCAAGGCACCGGTGTTCGGCCTGCTGATCGCGCTCACCGGGACGCTGCGTGGCCTCCAGGTTCGGGAGTCCTCGCGCGAGCTCGGACGGCTGACGACGGTCGCGGTCGTGCAATCGATCTTCCTGGTGATCTTCGCCGACGCGCTGTTCGCGATCTTCTTCCTCGAGATCGACTTCTGATGGACGGGTCGCCCCTGATCGTCGTGCGTGACATCGTCAACCGGTTCGGCCCCCAGGTCGTGCACGACGGGGTGAGCTTCGACGTCCATGCCGGCGAGATCTTCGGCATCGTCGGCGGGTCCGGCAGCGGCAAGAGCGTGCTGCTCAAGACGCTGCTCGGGCTGCGCCGCCCCGACTCCGGCACGGTCGAAGTCGAGGGCCGGGAAATCACCGGCATGAGCGACCGCGAACTGCGCGAGGTCAAGCGCCGCTACGGCGTCACGTTCCAGCACGGCGCGCTCTTCAGCTCGCTCACGGTGGCCGACAACATCGCGCTGCCAATCGTCGAGGCGATGGACCTCGACGAAGCCGCGCTGTCGCGCCTCATCGAGCTCAGGCTGCGGATGGTGGGCCTGTCGCTCGACACCGCCGCGAAGTTTCCGGCGCAACTCTCGGGCGGCATGGTGAAGCGCGTCGCGCTCGCCCGCGCGCTGGCGCTCGACCCGGCGATCCTGTTCCTCGACGAGCCGACGGCGGGCCTCGACCCGATCGCGGCCTCGGGGTTCGACGAGCTCGTGCTGTACCTCCGCGACACGCTGCGGCTCACGATCGTGATGGTCACGCACGATCTGGACACCCTCGCGAGGACATGCGACCGTGTTGCCGTGCTCGTCGATCGCAAGGTCATTCTTGACACGCTTGAAGGCATCGTGGCCAACGAGCACCCGTGGATCCGCCACTATTTCCACGGCGAACGCGGCCGTGCCGTGACGGCGCGGCAGGAGGCTGGCGATGGAACGTGACGCCCGCTACGCCGCCGTCGCGCTGTTCGCGCTGGCCGCCGTGGTCGCCGCCGTCGCGTTCGTCTGGTGGTACTCCGGCCAGGGTGACCGGCGCATCTACGAGCGCTACGAGATCCACTTCGAAGGCTCCGTGAGCGGACTGGCGCGCGGCAGTCCCGTACGTTATCTGGGCGTCGATGTGGGGCGCGTCCAACACCTGTCCGTGAGCCGCAAGGATCCGGGTCGCGTCAGGGTGGTCGCCGAGGTCGACTCGGAGGCGCCGTTGTCGGGTGCCACGCGCGCCAGGCTCGGCCTGCTCGGCCTCACCGGCCTGCTCTACATCGACCTGCAGCTCGATCCCGAGGCGAATGCTGCCGCGCCGCTCGAGCAAGGCGAGAAATTTGCAGTGATCCCCGCGCGCAAGGGCGACATCGAGGCTTTCCTCGAGAAACTCCCCGATCTCGTCGGGCATGCCGGCGCCGTGATGGTCAGGATCGAGTCGCTGCTTGGCGACGAGAACCTGGCCTCGGTCAGCGACTCGCTGCGCAACCTGCATGAGGCGTCGGCAGAGCTGCCAGCCATCTCGCGCGACACGGCGGCGCTCGTCGCGGAGCTGCGCCGCACGTCAGCGGAGGTCACGACGCTGGCGCAGCGCATGCAGTCGATCGCGTCGAACTCGCAGCCGGGACTCGAAGCGTCGCTGGCCAGCACGCGTGCCGCCGCGGAGAAGCTTGCTCGGACCGCGGCGAGCCTCGAGCGTATCGTGGCCGGCAACGAAGCGGCGCTCGCCGGCTTCGCGGGCAGCGGCGTCACGGACCTGCAGCAGCTGGTCGTCGACGTCCGGGAAGCGAGCGTCGAGGTCCGTGCGCTCGCGCGCACGCTGCGCGACCAGCCTGCGAGCCTGTTGCGTGAGTCCAAGGAGCGCGGCGTGGAGATCGCACCGTGAAGACACTGGCGACGATGCTCTTGGCGGCCGTCCTGTGCACCGGTTGCGTGGGCTCGCTGCTCGAGTCCGGCAACGAGGCCCCGGAGATTTACCGGCTCGCGGGCGTGGGCCTGCCGGACCGCGGCGAGCCGCTGCCGCTCGCGCTCGCGGTCGCGCCGCCGCGCGCGGCGGCCTCGCTCGACACCGAGCGCATCGCGGTTATCCAGCCGGACAGCCGCTTCGATTATTTTACGGGGCTACGCTGGGCGGAGTCCGCGCCGCAGATGCTGCAGCAGCTGCTGGTGCGCGCGCTTGCGGACGACGGACGGTTTGCCACCGTGGTGGCGGCACCGAGCCGCGTTCCTGCGGACCTCACGCTCGATGTCGAGCTGCGCAGTTTCGAGGCTGTCTATACCGGCGACGCCGGGGTGCCGGTCGTCAGGGTGGAGATGCAGGTCACGCTCGTGGACGCTCGCAAGGCAAAACGACTGGCGAGCTTCGTGGTCCGCACGGATTCCAGAGCCGCCGACAACCGGCGAACTGCCGTGCTCGAATCCTTCGAGCGGGCCGCGGCGGAGGCGTTGCAGGAAACGGTTGTCCGGCTGCGGGAAGCTTCGACCGGCACGCAGCACTGAGCAGGCGGCCGGGTAATCGCAGCCCTCAGGCCGCCAGCATGTCGAGCCGCTGCTCGAGTTCCGCGTAGCTGCGCAGCATCACGCAACCCTCCGGAATGGAATCCTGCGGCAGCGCGCCGGGCGCCAGGCCGCCGAGCCAGATCACGGACTCCGGAGCCATGGCTCCGGCCAGCGACTCGAGTTGCTGCGGCAGCCGCGCGAGCTGCTCGTGCAGCACGACGCTCAGCGCGATGATCGAGGCTCCGACCTCGCGCGCATAGCGAGCGATCTCGGCCTCCGGAAGGTCCGGACCGAGGTAATGTGTCTTGAACCCGCGGCTGGCGCAGATCATCGCCGACATCAGCAGGCCGAGCTCGTGGCGCTCGCCGGGCAGCGTCGCGAAGACGATGGCCTGGTGCCGTGCCGCCCGGTCGTACGTATCCAGCATCAAGCCGACGTGCCGCCGTACGATGGTCGATACGAGCCGCTCCTGCGAAATCGCGAACTCGCCCCGGTGCCAGCGCTCCCCGACTTCGCGCAGCAGGGGTTGCAGCACATCGCTGACGAGCCGTTGCGGCGGCATCATCGCGATCGCGAGGGTCAGCGCCTGTTCGCACTCCGCCGATCGGTATTGCTGCGCGGCCTCGAGGATGCGCTCGACGAAGGCGCTCGACGTGGCCCGCGTACGGCGGTCCGGCGCGTCGTTCAGCAGTTGCGCCAGGCTCTCTTCGCTCAGCTCGGCGAGGCGGCCGATCGGGTGACCGCGCTCCGTGGCTTCGCGGAGCCGCCTCAGGCGCAGGACGTCGTCCGCCCGGTAGACGCGGCGACCGGTCGGATCCCGATTCGGGACGACGATCCCGTAACGACGCTCCCATGCGCGCAGCGTCTCTACGGTCAGGCCCGTGGCCTGAGAAACGGCCTTGATCGAATACATGGGTGGATGATACGGGTTAACGGCTGGATGTAAATGGTATGCACACGATTGCGCTGTACAAACTATTGACAACTAGTTGAGTGGGTCGATACCGTTCCCGACGTCAACGATGACCCCCGTTTGGGCGGGACCTTTCCCGCCCGTCTTTTTCTCTCCGGGGCACGGACCGGATTCAAGCCGGCAGGCGCAACACGGGGTGCTCGCCCGTCGCCTGCTTGATCACGAGCTCGAGGAACTCGTCGGCCGATACCGGGTGGCCGAACAGGCGGCCCTGGCCGAACTGGCAGCCGCTCTGCAGCAGGAAGTCGCGCTGCTCCTCGGTTTCGATGCCCTCGGCGAGCACCTGCAGGCCGAGGCTCCGGCCCATTTCGATGATCGTGCGGACGATCGTGGCGTCATCCGGATCCGTCGCGGCATTGCGCACGAACGACTGGTCGATCTTCAGCGTGCCGATCGGGAACTGCTGCAGCGCGCTCAGGCTCGAGTAGCCGGTGCCGAAGTCGTCGATCGACAGG